>FWPV01000633.1_pt1 | contig 109697 bp, 77 predicted proteins | sample 2228371 | NCBI WGS metagenome assembly FWPV01 (sample SAMEA103939776, study PRJEB20133) | metagenome
ACCTGGTTTTTAAAAATGAAAAAAAGCCATGCTAACTTCATGTTTTTCGCTCGAAATTTTTATCAGTTTCAGTTATTTTGGACAGCAGTGATCTCAGATAACATGCGAATGATTGGAACCCAGGTTTTATGAGAGCTCCAAAATAACTGACCAAAATTCTCGTGCAAATTAAATGAATTTTTCAGAGAAAAGCAAGAAGTTAATTGCTCCAACGGGGAAGAATGAATGGAATTTTGCAGGGAAATAATCAAAACGGGAGCAATAAATGGCAGAAGTGAGACGTGACATGGTAAACCCGACCAGAAAGCTTGCAGGGATTTAGGACGGGCTTAGGAACTGAATACTATTCACGTTTAACATCTCACGTCTCACATCACGCGCATCTATTCGCGGATCATGATCAGCAGCATTTTGAACCGCTGATGAGCCGATACCGCGTGAGGAATATTGGCAGGCATCAATACTGTCTCACCTGCTCTTGCAGATACGATCTTCCCCCCAATCATCAATTCTGCTTCGCCATCCAGAATCTGCACAATGGCATCGAACGGTGCGGAGTGCTCGCTTAATCCCTGTCCTGCATCGAAGGCGAATAACGTGAGTGTGCCTGTTTTTGTTTTCACAATTTCGCGACTGACGATAGCGTTGGCGGAATAGTCGATTAATTGTTCCAGGCGAACGGCTTCGCCGGCGGGAAGATTTGCTATATTTCTTTTTTGCATTTTACACCTATTGAAATGAATTTTCCCCCCACTGATGATAGGCCTGCCACTGATTTTTTGATTTGAAAAGTAAATCTGCGGCTGTTCTATCGCTCGTGGGAAATGACTTTAATTTGATTTCTTCAAAAACGACAGCGAGATTGATCGTATTAAAAATATGAACAGCAAAATCGCCCCTGCTGCAAATATCAGATCAGGAAAAACTCGCATCCAGGAGAAAAACTGGATGGTTTTGCTGGTAGCGACTTCGGGACTGCGGGCGTACCAGAGGCCATCTCGCACGGCGTAATAGAACTGATAAAATCCCGATGGGATCAGGCTCAAGACGGTCATCAGCATCAAGCCGCCGTTCAAGCCCCAGAAACTCCATTTCAATAAATTATCGGACCAGGCCGCTTTTTTGACAATATGCCTGACGGAAAACAGCATTAGGGCGATGGCCAGCAAGCCGTAGACGCCGAACAGCGCCGTGTGTCCATGAATCGGCGTGGTGTTAATGCCCTGGATGTAATACAGCACGATGGGCGGATTGATCAGAAAGCCGAACACGCCCGCGCCGAGCATGTTCCAGAAAGCTACGGAAATGAAGAAATAGATGGGCCATTTATAAGCAAACGCCTGGCCGCCTTCCCGAATCACTTTCAAATTATGCACTGCCTCGAACGCCAGCAGGGTCAATGGCACGACTTCCAATGCGGAGAACACGGCTCCCAGGGCGATGATCGGCGAGGGCGAGCCAGACCAGTAGAGGTGATGGAACGTACCAATCACCCCGCTGCCGAGGTACAGAAAAATGCTGAAATAGACGGTGTTCAGCGCAAACTTTTTGCTTACGGCGCCAATGTGTCCCAGAATAAAGGCCATGAATACTGTCGCAAACACTTCAAAGAAACCTTCAACCCAGAGATGAACCACCCACCAGCGCCAGTATTCGGCTTCGGAGAGGTGGCTGCCCTTGCCGTACATCAAGCCCGCCATGTAAAACAGCGGAATGGTTATGGCGCTATAAAGCAGCATGTGGGTAATGCCGCCTCGATCGCTCTCTTTGCCAAGCGCAGGACGAATGGCACGAACCACCAGAAACAGCCAGATGATCATGCCTGCAATCAACAGCAATTGCCAGAGCCGACCCAATTCGATATATTCGTAACCCTGGTGGCCAAGTAAGAAGTTATTCGCATTCATTTTGCCCGTGACGGATAGCCAGGTACCGACCAATGTTCCGCCCAAAACCACCGCGACAGCGCCAAACAAAATCCAGGTCAAGAGTCCTTGTTTCTTCGGCTCTTTGCCAATGAAGGGACCGATGAACAGCCCCGCGGCCAAAAAGCAGGTGGCGATCCAGAAAATGGCCATTTGTAAGTGCCAGGTGCGGGCGATGGCATACGGCAAGAATGACGCTAATGGGATCCCATAAAAATGAGTGCCCTCGACGGTGTAATGACCGATGATCGCCCCCAGTCCGATCTGTGCAATCAGCAACAGACTGGCGACCAGAAAATATGGCAGCGTCGCCTTCTGGCTGGCGGTCGGGGAAGGCTCTTTGAAATCGACCAACAGCTTTGCCTCATAATCCTGATCCCGCAGGTAGCGCAGATAAACGAACAGCACCACGGCAATGGCCAGAATCAGCAGAATCACGCTGAGGATCGACCAGATCAAGGCATCGGGCACGGGCTGATTGCCAACCAGCGGATCGTAGGGCCAGTTGGTGGTGTAGGTGTAATCTTTATCCAGCCGATTGGTGCCAGCGGCCCAGGCAAGCCAGGCGAAAAAGGCAGTGATGATCCGACCTTCTTCCGCCGTCCGTACGATACCCGGCTGCAAGCCCATGCGCTCGTTGCCGTTCTGGAAAAGCTGCGTGTAATAGGTGGTGAGTGCTTTGAAGGCATCGGCCTGGTTCTGGGTGAAAATCAAGGTTTTGGTGTCAGGATTGAAGCGATTGGTTTTCACCTCCTGTTGAACCAGGGCGCTCAGATTGGCTCGGGTCACCTGATCCAGCGCTTCGAAATCCTGCTGCGAAAACGCTTCGGCCTGCGCCTGATCCAGATTATGATACCTGGCCGCGATAAACAGCCCCAATCGATGCAGGTAATCCGCTGACCAGTCGGGCGCCAGATACGAGCCATGCCCCCAGATCGTGCCGATATGTTGCCCTCCACGACTGAAGTAGTAGTTCTGGCCATCGATGATGTCTTGGCCAGTAAACACGACCTCCCCCGCTTCAGTTTTGACGACCTCGGGAATCGGCGGTTTTTCTTTTTTGATGAGATAGCCACCAAAGATAAGCACGCCAAAAGCGAGAACGAGTAAGAACAGCAGAATAGCACGGACTTTTGAATTGGTCATTCAATTTCCTCCCTGAAAAATGGTTGTGAGTTTCGTGAAACATGGACCTGACCGTCACCTGCGAGGTAATAGTCAGATTCACAGGTTTTAGGTTAGTGGTTCATTTGACAGCCAAAATATATTAAATCGGAGTCAAGAAATCATTGACTAAAGTCAAGCAATGAAACTGCATCTGTTTGGAGAAAAAATTCCCTGTCATCTCTAAAAATTTCTGCTTGATTTTGCTTGAAAAAATTCTTATTATGTCAGCGCAATCCCCAAAAACAGCCAATTCTGGTTAATGGAGTAACCAAAATGGAATTTAGAGCACTGGTCACTCAAAATCCCTGGTGGCGTGAGATTGAAACGATCAAAACCGATTTTTATATTCAGCAATTTGAAGCATCGCCCATCAAATGGCAACCACCAGTACAAAATGAATTTGATCTGACCAAAGATAGTGTTTATATATTACGAGGACCGCGACAAGTTGGAAAAACGACATTATTAAAACGATTGATTCAAGACCTCCTTCTGGTAAAAAAACTAGATCCTCGAAGTGTGTTTTTTTTCGCCTGTGATATGGGAGGAATTCGAAATGATCAGTCCATGAAGGACCTCCTTGAAACCTACCTGTCCTGGGCCAGGAATTTAATGCCAAATCAACGGCTCATTGTTTTTCTGGACGAGGTTACTTATACTGAAAATTGGGCGACTGGCCTAAAAGTCGTTGCTGACCAAGGAAAATTAGCTAATGTAACTGTTATCGCTACAGGATCCCATGCCGTTGAATTGAAACGCGGTGGAGAGCGAATGCCAGGCCGTCGTGGGTTAGGAACAGGACTCGATAAAGAACTACTGCCCATGAGTTTCCGAGAATACTTGTGCATTGTTGATCCAACATTAGCGGAAAAATTAGGGTTCCCAAATGATTGGAATCCGGTGCGACTTTACGATTCTGCTATGGAGATGGCTTTGTATGACGAGAGCCTTCAGCTTCATTTTCAGAGCTATTTAATCACAGGCGGATTCCCTCGAGCGGCTGCTAAATATTTCTCGCAGAAATCCTTATCAAAGGAGCTGTACGATATTTACTTGCAGGCAATCTTAGGGGATATTGCCAGATTAGGTCGCCGGGAAGACTATGTCAGACAATTGGTGTTTCGAATATTCGAAAAGATGGCGAATCCAGTCGATTGGCGAACGTTGGTTCAGGAGACGGAAATCGGCTCCCATAAAACTATAAGTGATTATGCATTGGAGTTGGAACAGATTTTTGTCTGGCACATCGTTTATCACATGATTAATTTAGGTGAACCGTTAGCGGCCTTTAAAAAGCGGCGGAAGATCTATTTTCAGGACCCTCTTATCTTTCATGCACTGCGAAGTTGGTGTTATGGATTCCCTGATCCATTCAAAGCAACCATGGATTTTTTGCTGATACCCCGAGAACGGGGAGTACTGGTCGAAGGCGTCGTTGCCAGTCATCTGCTCAGGAATTTTTCCCAGGTATTTTATTGGCGAAAAGATGAAGAAGACGAAATAGACTTCGTTGTATATGATGCGCAACAGCATATCGCGAACATTGAAGTGAAATACCAGGCGAGGATCAATCCCTCCAATGCCAAAAGATTGGTTAAAAGCGGTGGTGGACTGTTGCTCACCCAGAACACACTTGAAATTTCTCCTCAAAAAGATGTGCTGGTCTTACCAGTGCCTTACCTATTAGCCATGATGGAGTGAGAACCATGGGGAAAATCGCTAATTTGCACCGTCGCTATCAAAAAAACTAATCCTTGACTTTTTGGGAAGGAATGCTTATTATAGTCGGGTCCAAGGAAGACTAACTTGCCTTTCAAACAGAATTGAATGCAAGATTGAATTTTTCCGAATTATTCATATATTCGGAAATAATCGAATCAGTCGCTATGAAGAAGATCGATAATCTAAACAAGCACCTCGCTGAAGCAATAGCCCATTATTGGAGAAAGCGACAGACCCAATCGCAAAAGCAGATGACTGCTGGTCGAGTAGATCAAGGCGATCGCGGCGCAGTAACGGGTGGCGGCCAGATGGATGGATTCATTACTCTTATTACCGATCTGATCACTGAAGCTGAGGCGAAGGAATCAGATATCTTTCATAATAAGCATCTCGAGTTACCTGGTTTTTTCCGACCCACAAAGGAATGGGATCTGCTGTTGGTTAACGATGGGCAACTTGTGATTGCTTTAGAAGCAAAATCCCAGGTTGGGCCGTCCTTTGGTAATAATTTTAATAATCGCACTGAGGAAGCAATAGGCAGTGCACTCGACCTCTGGACCGCCTACCGTGAAGGTGCGTATAACAAAACGATCAAGCCCTGGCTTGGCTATATTTTCTTGCTTGAGGATTGTCCGCAGTCTCGAAAACCTGTTAAGGTGCATGAGCCTCACTTCAAGGTATTTCCAGAGTTTGTCGATGCTTCGTATGCCAGACGCTACGAATTGTTCTGCCGAAAATTGGTACGAGAAAGGCATTACAACGCTGCGGCATTTCTAATGTCAAGCAGAACAGATGGTCTTGAAGGCCAATTTATCGAACCAGCCGAAGATCTAACATTTGAAATTTTTGCCAGATCTTTGATCGCTCAAGTGACTGCATTTGGAGTCCGGCAGAAATGACGATCTCAAAAAAAAATGAAGAATACGAGACTACAACCCATAAGTTGTATCAGGGAGATGCACGAGATATTCACTTTATTGAAGACGAATCGGTTCATCTAGCAGTAACTTCTCCGCCATATTGGACCCTCAAACGATACAACGAGAATACTGATCAGCTCGGTCATGTCGCTGACTATGAGACCTTTCTGAGTGAATTGGCAAAAGTCTGGAAAGAGATGTATCGCATTCTGGTTCCTGGTGGCCGTTTGGTTTGCGTTGTGGGTGATGTTTGTCTGTCTCGTCGGCAGTTTGGTCGCCATGTAGTGATGCCACTACATTCTGACATTACTGTTATGTGTCGAAAAATTGGTTTCGACAACCTAAATCCAATTATCTGGCACAAAATTACCAATGCCAATTTTGAGATCAACAACGGATCGAAATTCCTGGGGAAGCCTTATGAACCGAATGCCATCATCAAGAATGATATCGAGTTCATTCTGATGCAACGCAAGCCAGGTGGCTACCGCCAACCGACAGAACGCCAACGCCAGCTCAGTATGATTTCCAAAGAAGAGTATGCTAAATGGTTTCAGCAATTTTGGTACATGAGTGGCGCCTCGACTCGAGAGCATCCTGCACCATTTCCATTGGAGCTGGCTTATCGCCTGGTCAGAATGTTTTCATTCGTTGGAGATACCGTGATCGATCCTTTTTGCGGCACAGGTACGACTATGGTTGCCGCAATGAGAGCGGGGCGAAATAGCATCGGTATCGAAATCGATCCCGAATATTGCAAGATAGCAGAAAAACGCTTGCGAAAAGAAAACTCTGACTTGTTCTCATCCGCAAATCTTGAATTCATCTATCCTGCAGAAAAAATCTCGACGCGACTGGTCGTTGCTGACAAGATCCAAAATCTGGCGCCCTAAAAAAGGATGCCTTTAAGCAATAATCTTTAGAAAGGAAAATCATGCCCCATCACTATCACCACACCCAAATCGGCTACCTGATTATCGCCGTGTTCGTTTTCTTCTGCATCTTTTTGGTCCTACTGATGGTTTACCATGGCTTCAATTGGATTGGATTCATCGTGCTGATATTCCTTGCCATCTGCCTGGCGCTGTTTGCCACGCTGACCGTCTCGATTGACAACGATGCTCTTGAAATTCGATTCGGCATAGGGCTGATCCGAAAGAGATTTTCCCTGAAAGATATCGTGTCCTGCCAGGTCGTGAAAAATCCCTGGTACTATGGCTGGGGCGTGCGGCTGACACCGCATGGATGGTTGTACAATGTCTCTGGCTTTGATGCAGTGGAAATTACGATGCGAGATGGCAAGAAATATCGCATTGGGACCGATGTTCAGAAGGAGCTCGAGCAGGCCATTCGAAGAGCCCTTGAGGGAAGATAAGGAGAGACCCCACACCTGCGAGCTGAAGTCTATCTTTCACATGGAAGAAAAATGATGAAATTTAATTCCCATCAAACCCAATCTCTGGAAACCTACGCCCGCAATAGCAGCAATTACTACCAGCAGATGGTTGATGTCAGAGGTCAGCCGTATTTTAACATTTTCTGGACTGATCCTGCCGCGGCAGCTCATGATTGGCCCGATTTTGCCGACGTCACAGCACGACAACTCCAAGCCGTGATCATGTTGCGGCACATGACGGGCATGGCGTTACCCATCGAACAAATCTGGCTTCAAAACTTGCTTTCGCTGATCGATCCAGCTTCGGGATTGATCAAACGTCCCGCGACCCATTATGCGCAGGGCGATAATGGCGATTCCTTCCTCGGAGATCAAGCACTCACTTTGTACGCTCTGGCAATGGTCTATCTGGATCAACCTGATGAAAAACTCAGGTCTATTATTTTTAAAATGGTCGCCGGGCTGGATACCTATGTCAAATCTACGCAGCGAGAAAAAGATCATCTGCTGTTCGGATTCCTCATCAAAAGTCTAATGGTTTGTGCCCGCTATTTCGGCTCAGAGCAGGCGTTGAATTTAGCAGCCTGGCTCATCGATAAAACTTTCGAGGAGGATGTTCTGTTTACCCCCGACAACCAGTTTCATCAGGGCGGCCACGTTCATAGCCTGTTGCGAACGCTGGTCGGCGCAGCGGATTATGCGATTTACACGGGAGATCAAATCAGATACAGTCGAATAAATGCACTGTACCAATCGTTCAAAAAACTCAGCACGCGATTCGGCTTCATTCCTGAGGTCATTCATCGCCAGGACGACCTGATCGCCTGTGAGACCTGCGCGTTGATGGACTACCTCGGGCTGGCCGTGACGCTGGCCAACCATGGTCATCCCGAATATTGGGGCGATGTGGAGCGGATCGTGCGCAATCATTTGATTGAAAGCCAGGTCAAAGATGCCTCGTGGCTGCGCACGGACAATTCCCGGGAGGATACCGAGCAGTTTAGTTGGCGGGATATTGATAAGCGCATGGTTGGCGGCTATGCTGGCTGGAGTTCGCCGACCCATATTCTGGCTTATGAAGAAACGCTCACCTGGTGGGGCGGCCTTGAATTAAAAAACAAAATTCGTGCGTTTCAGAACTGCTGTGGCGGCTCTGGCACACATGCGCTTTTCATCGCCTGGAAAAATAGTGCCTATTTTGACGGTGACACCCTAACTGTCAATCTCCATCTCGATAAGCTTTTGCCACAGGCAGAAATTCGATGCTATCAACCATTCCAGGGCTTGTTGACAATCGATCTGCGCCAAGCCTGCTGTGTCCGGGTCCGAATTCCGGATTTTATCTCGCCACAACAATTAAAAATCACATCTGCTCAGCAAGCCATTGAACCAACCATCTGTGGGAATTTCATAGACCTGGGATCTCGGAAAGCGGGAGAGCACCTTGAACTCTTTTATCCGCAGCCCATTTTTACAACTTGCGAATCTATCGGCAATCCCGGTTTTCGCCAATATACCTATCAGGTCACCTGGAAGGGCGATACAGTTGTGAAGATAGTTCCATTGTCCGAAGATGTTAATACTGGCTATTCTGAGATCGAAGGAAAATTTGTGCCCTGCTATTATGGCACTCATGGACCTGGCGCACTGTATCAACGAAGCGCTCTGGCCCAGGTGCAATTTGCCGAGCCTTCTGTATTATATCCAGATGATGGAACGCTAAATTTCTGGAAGATTACTCGGTAACAAGGGAAACGTACGCTTTTATTTTGTATTCATGCTATTCAATCACCCTGCCCGCTTCTATTCAATCTTGAATGCTAAAGGGATGACTTTTTGACGCCGACCTGCGGGCACTTGAAGCGTCCAAATGCTTCATCCCGAAATCGTAAGGAGGAAAAATGATGACCCATCGAACCATAAGGCTTTTGATTTTCTGCCTCATCTGTCAAACGGCCTTTGCTCAGGGGACACGCTTGTTGCGTCAACCCGCGATCAGCGAGCATTACATCGCTTTCACCTACGCGAACGATCTTTGGATTGTCGATCGCAATGGCGGCGAGGCACGACGCCTGACCAGTTCCCCTGGCTTTGAAACCGCTCCCCACTTTTCTCCCGATGGCAGGTTCATCGCGTTCACCGCGACGTATGCGGGAAACAGCGATGTCTATATCATGGAAGCCACCGGGGGCGAACCGCGGCGACTCACCTTTCATCCGAGCTTTGACGGCGCCTGCGGCTGGACCCCGGATGGAAAACAGATTCTGATGGCTTCGGCTCGCGCCAGCGTACCCGTGGGCTTTCCACAACTATGGCTACTCTCCGTGAATTGTGGGCTACCAGAGCGTTTGCCGATTGCCTCTGCGGTCAGGGCGAGCTACTCGGCCAGCGGCAAACAGCTCGCCTTCGAGGATGTGCGCTGGCAGAACGAATGGAAGTGGTATCGTGGAGGACAGGCAAAGCCAATTTCGATCATCTCCCTGCCAGACCTTGCTGAAACCAAAGTGCCAGGGCCGGTATCAGTCAACACGCATCCGGTTTATCTGGGTGAGCTGCTGTATTTTCTGTCCGACCGAGATGGGATATTCAATATCTTCGAGTTTGATCGGGCGAATAATTCGCTCCGCCAGTTGACTCACTACAAGGATTTCGATGTGAAATATCTGGCTGCGGGAGCTGGGCTGCTGGTTTTCGAATATGCAGGCACTATTCACACCCTCGATCCAGTGAGTGGCATCAATAAAGAGGTCAATATCACAGTTCATGGGGATTTTCCCTGGGCCATGTCGCAATGGAAGGATGTGAAAAAGAATATCGCCAAAGCATCGCTGTCACCTACTGGTGCCCGGGCGCTGTTCGAAGCTCGCGGCGAGATTTTTACCGTCCCGGCGGAAAAGGGAGACGTGCGAAACCTCAGCCGAAGTTCCGGTGCAGCGGATCGCAGCCCGGCCTGGTCTCCCGATGGCCAAAAGATCGCCTGGTTCTCGGATCAGAGTGGCGAGTACCGATTGATGATCGCAGACCAGAATGGCCTGAATCCCGCCAGGGAAATCATCCTCAAAAATCCCACGTTTTGTTTCGATCTCACGTGGTCGCCGAACTCAAAGTTTGTTGCGTTCACGGATGCCGATCGAAAGCTTTGGGTGCTGAACATCGAGGATGGAACTACCCAACTGGCGGACATCGATCGCATGGCCCATCCAGAGCGCAGCATGGTGCCCGTATGGTCGCCAGACTCGCGCTGGATCGCTTATGCCAGGCAATTGCCCAATTTGTTCCGCTGCATCATGGTCTATTCGGTCACCGAGCGAAAATCGTATCAACTCACTGATGGCCTATCAGATGCCGTCTCTCCCGCCTGGGACAAAAGCGGAAAATATCTGTACTTTCTCGCCAGCACCGATATGGCGTTGAATACTGGCTGGCTAGACCTGGGCTCATTGGAGCGACCCATTCGTCGCGGGATCTATTTTGCTGTGCTTTCGAAAGACCTCGCCTCTCCGCTGCTGCCCGAGAGCGATGATGAGAAATCCGTCAGCGAGGAGCAAAACTCCAAGAAAGCAATCAAACCAAAGAAGGATAAAACGGATAAGAAAGGAAGTGTCGATACGGCGGAAGTCAAGATCGATTTCGACGGCATTTCCCATCGCATTCTGGCGCTACCGTTGCCATTGCGGAACTACGTCAGCCTCGATTGCGGTCCATCTGGGATCGTTTTTATCTCGGAAACCGGCCTTCCCTTTTATCCAGAGCAGAGGGATGAGCCAACGCTGTCGGTTCAGCGCTGGGATATGAGCAAACGAAAAGCTACTCCATTTTTATCCAATGTGAAGCATTTCAGCGTTTCCTTTAACGGCGCGAAGGTGCTCTACCAGCAGGGCGATGATTGGTTTATTGCAAGTTCTGAGAGCGAACCCAAAGCAGGTGAGGGAAAGCTGAACGTCGACTTAAAAATGCGTCTCGATCCGTTGGCGGAGTGGCGTCAAATTTACCGAGAGTCCTGGCGGCTGCATCGCGACTTTTTCTATGTGCCCAACTATCATGGCGTCGATTGGAACGCCATGCTCGGCAAGTACGAGCCGCTTTTGCAGTTTGTTCGTCATCGGGCAGATTTGAATTATCTCATTGACCAGATGGGCGGCGAATTAGCTGTTGGTCATCATTTTGTCGGCGGCGGCGATATGGGTGAGGCCAAAGCCACCCCAATCGGCTTGCTGGGCGCTGATTTTATCGTGGAAAATAATCGCTATCGGATCAAGCGCATTTACACCGGTGAGAGCTGGAATCCGGATTTGCAGGCGCCGCTGGCCGCGCCGGGCGTGGATGTGCGCGAAGGAGATTATCTGATCGCAATCAACGGAACAGAGCTTATTGCCCCGACGACTCCTGAGCAGTTGCTCGAAGGAATGGCAGGGAAGCAGACGGTAATTACTGTCAATTCCCGTCCTGCTAAAGATGGCGCTCGAAATGTCACCGTGGTGGCCATTGCCGATGAGTCCTCATTGCGATCCCGAGCCTGGGTCGAGGACAATCGTCGGTTGGTCGATAAGCTGTCTGGCGGCAAGCTGGCGTATGTGTGGCTACCCAATACTTCCAATGCCGGGTACGAGTACTTCAATCGGTATTATTTTGGCCAGCAGGACCGTCAGGGAGCGATTCTGGATGAGCGGTTCAATGGAGGCGGCTATATTGCGGATTACATCATCGATATCGTTGCCAGAAAGCTGCGGGGCTATTTCAATAATCCCGTGGGGAACAGGGAGCCCTGGACCGAGCCGCTGGCTGGCATCTGGGGACCAAAAGTAATGGTGATCAACGAATTTGCTGGCTCTGGCGGGGATATGATGCCTTACATGTTCCGACAGCAGCATCTGGGCCCCCTGGTGGGCACGAAGACCTGGGGCGGTCTGGTGGGGATCTGGGACTATCCGCTGCTGATCGATGGCGGCTACGTGACCGTGCCTCGCGGCGGCTTTTTCAATCTCCAGGGAGAGTGGGAGGTGGAGAACGAAGGCATTGCACCCGATATCGAAGTGGCTATTACCCCGCAAGATGTGGCTGCCGGCCGCGATCCCCAGTTGGAACGAGCGGTCGCAGAGGCGATGCGCCTGCTGCGGGAAAATCCAATCCAGTTGCAGCGAGAGCCAGCGCCACCGATACGGAAAAATCCAGCACTTCAGTGACGCCTGAAATCCTAAAATGAAAAATTTTTCTCTTGAGTCGCCCGCGAAACACACGAAAATGCATTGAAGTCCCTTTCTTCGCTTTAAATTTCGTGTCGTTTAATGTATTTCGTGGTCAAAGAGTTGTCATTTTCAATCGCCATTGTTTATGTGAGAAACTTGGGTGTTATTTTAAAATCCTTTTCCGTGGCGGTTCTTTTTCCGTGGCCAATAAATTTTAGACACAGAAGCGGAACTGCCACGGAAATTTTATTTTTTCAAAGCGCATTTCCTGATCTCGAATTTCCAATCGCGCTTAAAAGCCTTTCTTACAAGAAAAAATAATCCTGAAATTTTAAAATGAAAATCTCCCTTTTAAGATGCCCACGAAACACGCAAAAATGCACTAAAGCCTCTTTTTGCTCTTTGATTTTGGTGCTATTCTGTGTATTTCGTGGGCAAAGACTTGTCATTTTCCATCATCGTGCTTCGCTTCTGAAATATGGTGGAAGGCTCCGAAATTGATATTGTAAAATATGAGGTCATCGCGAGAAGCGAAGCGACGAAGCAATCTGCTAATCGGTCGGTTGGAAATACCAAAACTGAATATCAAGATACTTCCAGGCACAGGCATGACGATCGTGCCCATTATAGGCATTTCGAAGCAAAAATCAAAGAAAGAAATTGGTCTGCTTCGATTGCAATTGGATTGGTTTGTAATGGTAAGTGAGAATCATTCGACCAGGTGAAAAAACAAATTCTCCGCAGAGGTGCAGAAAAGAGAACGGCGGCAACCCGGGGAATGGATCGCCGCCGCGCGGAGGGAGTGAGGTTCTATCGGATAAATTTGTAGCCGATCATGACTGACCAATTGTTCATCCCAAACGATTCTCCGTAAGATTTGCGAGAGACAATGTGATAGGTGAATTCAGCAAAAATCCCTTTGTGATTGATCAAACCGGCGCCGATATTGAAGCCGATGGCTGGATCAATATCTACGCTCTCTGATTCGTCCTCAATTTCGACCTTTGCATCACCCAAATAATAGCCCAAACCGACCCTGGCAAACGGCTTGAAATTGCCCTGACCAAAATAATATTTGCCAAAAGCACCAATGATGGTCTGATTGAATGTGGTGGTCATATCGAATTCATCGAACTCATCTTGAAATTGATAGCCTCCCAGCGCCAGATTCACTTCAGCGCCAGCTTCCAAAGACGGCGTCACTTGATAGCCCAACTGCACTCCGAGCGGAATAGTGCCCGCAGAACTCTCCTGATTCTCAAACGCGCTCAATCCATATCCAGCCAGAGCAGCTACCGTAAATTTCGATTGCCCATATACTGAAACGGACATTAAAAGGCTACCAATCACAATCAATAATTTGAATTTCATAATTGTTTCCTTTCATAAGGGGTTAATGGTTTAGTTGAGTTGAATTCCTGACACGTGAAAATTTTCTTTGACGATTCGGTGTATATTCGATCGGCGAACCGTTTGGCTTGAAACTGGTTAATCTCCTCTTGAAAAACCTCCAACCGAATCTGACTTTATTAAATTAGTTTTCAGACTCTTTTATCTGAAATGTGCTCAAAAAAAATGCTCCTGTTAATGTATCAAATCCGCAATGCTTTTAGCTGAGAGCATCTCATAAATCTCCTGCCGAATTTGAACCCATTGATAATGCAAATCACAATGATGGGGCTCATTGCACTGGGGGAATCCGACTATACATTTGGTGCGAAGATCCTCTCCATCGATTGCGGCTACCACCTCCCACAGGGTGATTTCTTTAGCTGGCCTGGCCAAGATTACTCCTCCATGAGGCCCTCGATACGAATGCAAAATACCCTGCTGGGTCAACTTCTGCAATATTTTGGTCAAGAAATGAAAAGAAATCTGATTCTTTTCAGCGATTTCCTTAACGGAAACGAATGATTGCCTCTGGTTCCTCGCTAAGTACAAGATCGCCTGGAACGCATATTCGCATGATCGCGAAAGCATAAGATCATCTATCGCTCAATCCATATTTCAGACAAACTTGTCCTGAATATAAGCTTTTTTCTGTAAATGTCAAGAGAAAATTTAATCTTTAAAAAAATTTTTTACCCTATGCATTCTTCGCCATCGAGTCATGAGCAAAAAAGTCACACCGATCCACTATATCATCCGTGGCTGATCGTAATGCTGCTAAATTTACTGCGATGTTCAAACCCAAAGCAGATTGCATTGCACCTAAATCCACAATGAAAATTTACTTTTGAGGATTCGCACTTAATGTAAAAAGATACACTGAAAGCACTCCTCATTTTTCTCCTCTCGCTCCATCCCGCGTCTTGCATGGATATAAGGTGTCCATATTCCCCTGCCACGATTCATCTTAGAAATTTTTTTTATTGGTCTCAGAATTATTGTACACGGAACCAGAACTCACACAGAAAAAAGCCCTTTAGAACTTCATCTCTGTGTCAGTTCCAATTCCGTGTCCTGAAAAAATGTCTATTACCCTAATTTCAAAAAATGAAATTTTATTTTCTCAGATGCTCATGGAGCACAACAAAATGGACTGAAATCTCTTTTCATTTTTCTTCGCTCGCATCATTCTGTGTGTTTCGCGTGGGAAGGTTCTTAATATTCCTCTGCCATGGTTCATGTTAGAATGTTAGGTTGCATTGGAAAATGAGTTCAATTGAACCCGAAATTCTTAGGCGAATCAAAATGTGAACCAAGATATCCGCAGAATTTCTGCTAATAATCAGCGGTGACAGCAGGGATTTGACTATGGACAACACCGAACTTTTTCATTGCAACTAATTTTCGCTTGAATTTTAAAGCTCAAATTCTTATCTTTGCGCTCCATCAATCAGAATGATCATAGCAATATGCACTGTTGATTGAAAACGTAATCAATTCATCACATCCGATAACTTAATTCAGGAGGTTAAAGTTCATGAGACGTTTCTATCCATTGCTTCTTTCGTTGTCATTGCTCGTGGTATTATCGCTGGGATTGACGAGCTGTGGTCAGAAGAAAGTGCAAAAATCTGGTGGTGAGGCATTGAAATTGGCAGCAAAGGATTTTCAGCCAACATTGATGCAACTGGATACCATTTTATCCGTTGGCGATATTCAAGCAGCTCGGGATACGCTGGCGATATTGATGCAAAAATTTGACAAGATCGAATCGGCGGAAATACCCGATCGGCTGAAGGATAATGCCGAGAAAGTGGAAGCGCAGATTGCCGCACTCTCCACAGCTCTGGACCAACTGTCGATGCTGCTGGACAATCCCAGCCTCACAGCCATCGACACTGTGGTGCTCAATAGCTACCGCTCAGTTCGGATGAATTTCTCGCGACTGGGAGGGCTATTGCGCTTTAAAATTCCAGCGCTGGTAAGCTTCCATGATGAAGTATTGCACGAAATCTGGCACGAGGCCTATCCCAATAACGATATTGCTGCGATTAAAGCGGCCGTACCCACATTCAAGGAGAAAGCTGAGGCGCTATCCAACGTCCAGTGGCCAGAGGCATTGGGGGCTCAGGTGGACGAGATCAAGGCGAAAGTGGCGGAGCTGCAGAATGCTGTCAATGACCTTGAGCTGGCCTGCCAGGGCGACGATGTTGAGGCGATCAAACAAGCGACTGATAAGGTCCATTCTCTTTACGAGCGGATCGTCAGAATGCTTTAATCATTTCAGGAGACACCAGCCTCGCGGTTCCAATCGAACGGATTCGTGAGGCTGAATCATCTGCTGAAAAAGGTATGAAAGGTATTGGGATCTTGCTGCTGCGGCCAGCAACGAAACCCCTGCTTTTTCGCCAGGTCGATCAACGGGGCGGGCAGAAATGGAGTAATCAGCTCGTAAATTTCATCTCCCTTTAAATTCTTCAGCTCGTTCATGACACGCGTGATTGGCTGTTCGCCAGCATCGATGAGGGGCCTGGCATCCAAGCGATGAACTACGCGGGAGGGATTCCACCAATCGGGAGGAGTCGATCCCGCTTTATCTTCCAGCTCAGGAACCGCTTGTTCGGTCAGCGCCATTCCCACTTTTGAACGAAGCGTATTGATCAAATTCCCTAAATTCACATCACCGATCTGAGCGACCTGTCGCAACGTGGCGACCCTGGCGACTGTTTTCCGCAAAATGGGATTCCGCAGCTTCTTGAATGCTGGCGCCAGTTCGATCAGCACTTCTTCCAATTCAGGATATTGCTCCAAAAGCGCCCCGATTTTCGTCTCCGGGGTTATTTGTATTTGTTCCGACATCATGATGCTCCTTAAATTGAATTGAATGATCCAGGCTAGCCCACCGAAATAACGATCCAGCCTGGTTGGGGGACTTGTTCCCTTAACAACCAAGTGGATCCCCTAAATAGCTCTCTTTTTGCTTCATCATTCAATTCTTGTTTTCATAAGATAGCAGCCTTTGTTCGCCCTGTAGCTTACGTTTCTCGGTCAGATCCTGACTCACTTCCAGTGTGCCTAAATAATTCCCAGCTTGATCCCGCAGCGCAAAATATTCGATATGGATAAATCTTCCTCCCATATTGATCCAGAACGCTGCGCGATCCTGTCGCCCAGATTTGAAATCATTTAGAATTTGTTCTACGACATGGACACTGGAGGGTGGATGACAGTTTTGAACCTTGCGGCCGAGGACAGCACGATTGCGGGCGAAGATCCGCTCCTTTCCCTGCGTGAAATATCGGACGGTGTCGTCTTTATCCACGAAAGTCAGATCGAATGGAATGGTATTCAGCAGTGCCGTCAATTCCGCAACAGACAGGCTGCCGCTGGGCAACTGGATTTTGCCTGCTGCAGTCAGCGGCGCTGGCTCAACGCTTAGCTCTTTGGGTTGCCAGGTATCGATGGGATCGTACAGGCAAAAGCCGATCTCGGGGCTCTGCTGATAAATTTCGTACCATTCGGCATCCGTTAGCTTGTCCAGGCTCATGGGGAACAGAATTTCTTCCTCTTTGAAGATCATCTCTTCGATCGCATTGGAAGCCGGCTTGAGAACGATTTCAGCAACCGTTCTGGCCTCTTCAGCGGTGATCTGACGCGCAGCAGATAGCGCTTCCAGCGCTGATTTCAATAATTGGCGCGCCTCATTATGCTTGCCCCACATGACTGTCGATGGGCCGGTAATCCCATGCTTCTCCAGGTAAGGAAACAGCAAATTCTCTTTGCGAAGGTAATGTTTCTCAACATCCATTAACGCATTGAACCTGTGATGGATTTCAGCGACCAGTTCACTGGCGTCGTCATCAGCCTTCAATGAATTCAAAGTCTCATAATATCGGTTAAGTGCGGCCAGCTCCCATTCCAGCGCGCGATTTTCCTGTTGAAACGTATGGACTGGATGGCCTGGCGGCGCTGTTTTTGCCCCTGTGTGATCCAGTGCCCCTTTGAGCGCTGCGGAATGAATATCGCATAATCGCAGCACCTCTTCTTGAGGGAGCCCCTCAGCGATCAGTTCCTGTTCGACCTCAACCACATCGCCGTACGGCACCTGTCCCAACAGTCGCGTTAATTGCTTTCGAACATCTTCGGGAGCTTCGCCTTTATGGAGCTGAAGGATCATGTGCTTCAGCAGTTGTTTCCTTTTGGTGGCATTATTAATTAACTCGCTCATGCGCTCGTTCCTTTCGATTATTTTATGGAGAATTCCATTGCCTCCAAAATGCTTGATGGAAATATATCGCATCAGCATTCGGTTTGTCACATCTATTAGACCAGATAATAATGAAATTCGTTCAAAAAAGCATTGACAAAAGTCAATCTCAATCAAAAATGGCCATCCATGGTGAAATTTATTATTGACATTGTTGCTATTATGTAGTATATTTGTGCCATAGTTTAGAAGGCTGGCATATAAAATCTCGTCTTGGATCACAAATCAAACCACTATCGGCCGAACAAAAAAGGATGCACAAATGCTTCTTACCGGTAAACTCTATGTCCAATCGCCACTCTATCGTGGCAACGCTCGCAAAACACTTTTTACCCGCGATGGCGATGGCAAACAGCGACTGATTTCTTTGGCTGGAGAAATTTCTGGTACTGCCCAAGCATTGATGGATGCGTTTATTGGGACCTCACGTGACGGCAAAAATATCGGGCTGCTCAATCAACTCTGGCAGCGATTTTATCATGAACCGCTACCAGAGAAATTGATTACGAAGGTTGAATGCTCATTGAGCAAGGAGTGCTATCCTCGCGACCGCTTTTTCGATCTCAGAATGGGGATCAAACTGGATGACGATCGTTGGGCAGCGGAGGCCAACGCCAACTATAAATTTGAAACGCTATTTAAAAATGCATCGTTCGATCTTAAACTGTACATCTACGATGCATTGCTCGATCGGAGCGATAATCGATCCAAGCTATTTCATGTGCTGGAGGAGCTGCGCGAGGGACGATTTTGGTTCGGCGCCGGCAAAAGCAAAGGGCTTGGCCGATGTCGATTGGAGATGGAACTCCCCTTTGCAACTGAAGTGAAGCCAATAGCGGTTGCGTCTCAAGCCAATTATTTATCGCTGACGCTTCAATTCAACACCCTGAACCCACTGCTGGTCGGGTGGAATTGGGGCAAGATCGATCCAGAAACACCATCTTTTGCCGCGATCGAAGGGCGCCAATTGTTGTCTGCGATGAGAAACCTTCCAGAACCAATCCGGGCACGTTTGGAAATGGCCATCGGCGGACCCATTTTGAGTCCACAGGATTGGAAGAAAAAGCTGGCCGATTTCCTCCCCCGAATGATGGCCATTCATTTGCGAGAACGATCCATGCGGGAGGGCACCGCTTGGGTACTGCCAAAATCGGCGATCGCCAAATTGAGCAAGGGCAAATTCCCGCTATCTAAAAAAGTGCTCGATGCCGTCGAGCCCCTGTGTGATATATCTTTTCCAGACAAACAAGCCGCTCAGGAAGCCATCTCCCGAGCAATGGAGAAAAAAGCAAATTTGATCAATCGGGTGCTGGAGTACTTGGTCCAACAGTCTGTTTCAATCAATCAATTCGATCACCAGGCCTGGGCAGATCTGGCCAATAGCCTCGGACTTGATCCAAATTTACAGAAAGAACTGGAGGCAGTCTATCAAGATGAAGATGCGCTCTCTCGGCTTCTCAAGTCGCCGTGCGACAATATTTTGCCGCAGCTTTATCAACAAATCGATCGCCAGGTAAAATTGCTGCAGAGCGACGTGTGGATCGAAATTGAAATCGCCAATCGACAGGATCATATTCAGATCAAACAAATGCTCCTGGACGGGAAGATCACTGAAGAGCAGTGGAACCAGCCCAGCTTTATCCCTGAAGGGATTAAGCCCGCCTCTTGGCAGGAGTTCAAATCGAGCCATGCGCACACCCAGTTCCGTCATTTGTTGAATGAGAAAAATCTCACCAAAAGCATCACGAACGACCATAACCATATCGCCTTTTTGAAGGCGTATCGCAATCGAACGCGGCAAGAATTATCGCAGCCCTATAATACCGATTTTCGAGCTGGCGGTCCATTCAATCGGGAGATCTCCAAAAAATACGGCAAGCCGTATGATACATTATTCATGCGAATGCTGATCTGGAGTCCTTCATCCAAAGAAGGTGTTTGGCAAGTCTACGTTCCTGGGAGCACGATTAAAGGCGCATTTCGGAAACGGGCTTCGCAGGTGTTGCGCACGTTGTGGGGAGAGACCGACAGGACCGCAGCAATATTGAATCGATTATTCGGCACGCAAGGAAAGCGCGGGCTGATATTATTCTCTGATGCGTACCTGGTCGATCCTGAGAGCGCGACCAATGCCTGGTGCTCGATGGATAGTGTCAAAATGGATCCAGCCACAGCTCAGCCGATTGAAGAAGCCAAAGCAGATTTTCTGTTTGCCTGTGGCGAAAAGTTAGCCTTCAAACTCAATCTGGATTTGCAGGACATTAAGGATGATGATCAAGAAGCGCTCTCTGTGCTAAGCCATTTAATCCTGGATTTCCAGGCCGGTGAAATTCCTTTGGGTGGCGAAAAGACCAACGGAATGGGATGGGTTCAAGCCGAGGTTACTGAGCTGTGCTGGCTAACCATGCAAACCAATGGCATCAGTCAAAAGCTTTTTGGCGATGCGGCCATGGAAAAACATGGGATCTGGAACAGATTAAAGCTTTCGGGGACTGACGCCCTTGCGTTCCTTCAATCCCGTCCTGCCATTCAATTTGACCCCAAACGGTTGCCGACGACGCCACCGCAAGCGACTGGTGGTTTCATTTCCCATCGCTCGTTTGGCGGTTATTGCGGGATACTGTCGCTTCAGGGTGAAATTTTGACTCCGATCAGCGTTCAGGAAAGCGGCGAACCATCGTTCCGATTGATCTTAGACGGCGAGCATATCAATGGCTGGGATTTCTTCGCGATCGCGCCACCCGATGCGGATTCGAAAATTGGAGAGAAGCGCTATGCGCTGCCAGCCAAAAGCCTGCGCGGTATGGTGCGCCATATCTACACCATCGCCAGCGATAGTGCCACCGAGAGCCCAGACATCAACCATTTGAACCCTGCTGATAGTCTGTTCGGCTGGGTCGGGCCAGGCCAGAATCAGGCACTTGCTGGTCGACTGGCGTTCCACTTTGCCCTGTTCGAGCGACCCGAATTGGCGTGGTTCAAAGTCCCGTATCCTTATGGCAATTGGCAATTCAGCGATGGCGAGTGGAAGAATATTCCCAAAAAGCAGGCCAAAATGCTCCGAATCGGAAACAACTGGAGATATTTTCCGCATACGCCGCTGGCACCGATCGTCCAGCGCCTGGATGATTTCAAGCCCGATACCCCCAAAGCCAGCTATATGCGCGCAATTTTGCCAGGGGCCAGGTGCCATTTTAAACTCCGCTTCTGGAATCTGACAGAAGAGGAATTGCAGCGGTTGATCTGGTGCTTGGTATTGGAGCCGGGGCTGGCTCATAAAATGGGAAAAGCTCGCTATCTGGGATTCGGCAGTTTAAGGCTGAGAATGCTGGATGATAGTTATTTGATCAATTGGGAGCAACGGTACAAAGGGATGACGGACCAGAACTGGCGCGCAGCGATCAATGCAGAGGATTGGATCAATCCCAAAGTGATTGCTCATTATGATCTGCTTCGTGAGGCATTGAATGCTCAGCAAATTTGATTTCCTGCGCCGGTGTCGGAACGGCGCGGAGTTCCTGGCGACCTTGCACTATTTTTCAGAGCATCCCGAGATCGATTTTTCGAAGCTTGAAATGGGCAGCCCGCTTTCGGCAATTGGACCGCTATGCCATCGCTGCAAAGTGTACGCCCCAATTCGGGGGCATCGCTTTTGTAGAATCTGCGAGCAAATTCTCAAGCGCCGCATCAAACTTGCGCGCCGTTCCGAAACAGCCATTGTTGTTTGGGGGTATGTCAATCGTATCTCGCGAAGGCTCCGCGAGAGCAAGCCAACCAGGCTGGTTTATGGGATCTATATCCACGACGATCAGCATTTTCTGGCAATGATGCATCGCCAGTATCTCAAGGAGTGGTTGCAGGATCTGGTGATCTATTCAGGCCTGGACTTCAAAGGATTGCTCCAGATCTTGCCCTCCTTGGGTGAGTTTCGCGACATGAAGATCGGCGATTATCTCTGCTGGGCGATTCATCATGAGACCACTTTTCCCATGGACCAACTGCGCGTCCGATTTTTCACCCGTCCCTACCAATTGGTCAATCCCAAAAAACGCGAGAAAGAGGGGTTGTTGACATTCCATATCACCGACTTCATCAACATGCTTGAAATGGTGGAGGTATTTCGGGCTTATCTCTTCCCGCAACAACAGCGAGACCTATTAGCCCTTTTAAACCTGAAAGATCCAAAAGAGGAACAATTTTATTGGGGACGTTTTTTGGGCCAGATCAGTCAGGAGGCCAAAGATATGCTCGATGCCTGGCAGGTGCGCCAATGGACCAAACAGCAAACGCAGTTCTTCTATCATTTGATCAATTATGTTTACTTTCCTCGACCAAATTAGCCTGATCCGATATTTAATCGTGTGGCGGGTGAACAGCTCGCTGGTGTTTTTGCCTCGGTATTTGTCCATCGATATCTCCTATGTCCTCGGCTCGATCATTGCCGAACGGCTTCCTTCCAGTGAAAAAACAGCCTGGAAAAAAGCTTTGAGGCTCGATAAAACTTCAGCCCCTCCCAAATCGGGCACAAGCAGAATCAACACCGATCATCTTTTGGAGACCAACTGGCCGATCGATGCCGTGCTGTTCACCTATCCCAGCAAGCTCGCATTTGGTCGGGACGAACTAATTTTTTGGGAGCTAAAGCTCTTTGGGGAACATGCCGATCATGGGTTGTTTTTGGAGTTGATTTTGCCTGCGATGGAAACCGCCAGCGTGACCGCAGATATACGATTGCACCATCGGCATCAGCTCTGGGGCCATTTCGATGTGCTCCATGTGTTTGCTGCCAGAGGAAATCGCTGGGAACCGGTTGTGTTAGATGGGAGACTGGACCTGAAGTCCCGAGTGATGCCGTTCCAATGGCAGGAGCAATTGGCACTGGTGGCTCGCCCGACCCTCAAGCGGCTCACCTGGATGAGCCCGTTCGATTTAAATGATCTGATGTTTCACATCAACAAATTTCAAATCTCCTTTGAAAACCATCCACTTTTTCATAATAATGCTCCGACCTTATCCATGCTTCTGGCCGCTTTGATATTTCGGCTTCATGAGCTTTGCATCGGACGAAAAAAGCCGCAGGAACAAATCGGTAATTTCTTAAATGAACAGGAGCAGCACGCTTTTCGGCAAGCGCTCCATAGCAGCTATCACACTGCTGTCATTGATAGCCAGATCAAATCCGCTCCGAGAAATATGCCCGGGAAATGGATTGGGGTGCAGCGTTTTCAAATGATCCCTCCAGCCATCATTCCCTATCTGGAACTGGCTTCGATCTTCCATATTGGTAACCAAACCCATTTCGGGTGCGGGTCATTTATCCTCTCCTGATCAGTTAATGCCAGTCATCACGATAATAGCATCAATGCATGGTGCACAGGGCTTGCTCCTGAGCCAATCTAATCAAAGCTCATGCAAGTAAATCCTGCACAATCATTTCAAGCCGCCCTTGCCAGCAGCGCTTCGCCATCACACCCTCCTTGCCCGATGTTCCTAACAACTGAATCTGGTCTGTTATTGCCCATATCGCGCCTTTTGCTTTTGCTCCTTTGAAGAACCGGGTTAAAAGCTCAACCTCGTGTTCAAGTAAAATTGCTGGAATATTGGGGCACTCGCTCTGTTCAGCAAAACAAGCTCGGCAATCTATTACTCATCATCCCAGAAGACGCCATGCTCGATCATATACAAATTCGGATGAGCCCAATAAGGCCGAGTGGCCAAGACCGAGACCGGTGCAGTGAAGATAATAACCATGGACTTCATCGAAAATCACAGTTCTTGGATCAATTTCACAGTGCCATCGATGCCGATAATATTTTCTTCCAGGATGATATCATCCTTGCCGGAGAGCTCGATCGCCTGCTGCAAGATCATAGTCAGCCCGCCGCAGCAGGGCACTTCCATGCGCGCCACGATCACTTTGGGAATGTTGTTTTGCTTCAAAATTGCCGCCAGCTTCCCGGCGTAGGGTCGTGTGTCATCCAATTTTGGGCAGCCCACCACGACGCTGCGGCCGCGCAGGTATCGCCAATGGACATCGGCCGAAGCCAACGGCCCGCATGTGCTCATCACCACCAGCTCTTTATTGTTGAAATAGGGAGCATTCGGCGATACAAGATGAATCTGCACTGGCCACTGTGCCAGTTCCGAAGGCATAACCGCTCCTGTCATGGTTGCACCAGCCTGGTGCTGATGCCCCGGTCGATTGATCTCCATCGTGCGCGAGCCAGGGCAACCCATCGTATGGATCTCTGCGGCCTCATGCCGGTGCTGGGCCTCCTCCATTCGCCAGACGGCCTCCACCCCCTGCGTTTCTAATAAATATTGCTTCACTGCCTCCTCATTAAAGTCAGCAGCCTCGCGCTCTTCGATCACCAGCGCACCAGTGGGACAGGTCCCGACGCAATCGCCAAAGCCATCGCAGAAATCCTCTCGCACCAATCTTGCCTTGCCGTCGATCAGTTGCAACGCCCCCTCTGAGCAGCCAACGATGCAGTTGCCGCATCCATTGCACAGTTCCTCATCGATTCGGATGATTTTTCGTTTCATATTTGTTCCTCGATTTTGTTCAAATTCCCAAACTTTATGCCTTATAGCAGTTGTATTTAATTTCTCAATATCAGCCCCTCGCCACTCTCGGCCGGAACGCAGACTCGGTCCCCCAGAGAAATTGCACTTGATCGAGACTAATCTCAACGCGCAGTAGAGATTACTCTCTAACGGGCATCGTCGATATCGCCTCCCGCCGGCTGTCCGCCCCTTGGTGGATCCCGATGGCAACCCATCAAAATTGGTGTTTATAGCGCTATGCAGAATGAACAATTCTGTCATTCCGGGCAAAGCGAAGGGATCTCATAATTGCTTCAAGTAATCGATTACTTCTTCGCTTCGCTCCTCGCAATGACTCGATATTTTGAATTTTGCTGATGTCTATTGCTTTTTCGAGTGACTCATATCTTGAAATGCCTCGAATCCGCTAAAAACAGGTCGGACAGTCCACGAGAAAATTGACCATAAGCGCTTTTTTGAATTTCGTAGGCAAATAACTTCCATTTTCAAGCGTCATGGTTTATCATAGAAATTTAATTTCAATCATAATCATTGAAGCAATATTTCAGAAATATGCTGGATTCTCCTGCCTGCCAATACAGGCAACTTTATTCTTTTCGATCAGCAGATAGATAGCAATGATATGATTTCATTCTGTTTCGATTTTTAGAATATGCGCTATCGAACTTCTGATGAGCCATTAAAAGATAGCATTTCGAAAGAAGAAAAACATTGACAAAAGTCAAGCATGGCATTTTCATAAAGACAACTTTAGCACCAGGTGCTTTTTGCTGGTAGGCCTCAAGTCAGAACAGATACACTTGCGGGTTTATGATTCTGAGCACGGGTTTAAACGAGGAATCGATTGTTCTGATCCAAAGGGTTGAAACGCTTGAAGAACGAAACAGGCTAGCCCCAAATTGGCGATAGCCTGTTTCCGTTTGATGATGGATTAAAACCTTAAATTCTGAAATGAACCAGGGTAGTGAAATATAGTACCGTTCTCCCACGAAACATCCGGAATGACGCGAAAGAAGAGAAACAAAAAATGCTTTCAGTAGATTTTCGTGTGTTCCTTGGGCATCTTAAAGATCAAATTTTCATTTTAGAATTTCAGAGACCAAAAATTTTCGGGGGACACAGAATTGGAACTGATACAGAAATGAAGTTCCCAAGGGCTTTTTTCCGTGTGAGTTCGGTTTCCGCATCCAAAAATGCTGAGACCTTTCATTCCCGAAACCAGTATCGAAATTTTTAAATGGACAATGAGTTCACTCTAAAAACCACGAATTGCCCTAATTTCACAAATTTGAGTTTTATTAAGCCCCATAAAATCAACTCGTGTTAATTCGTGAAATTAGTGTTTGAACCTTCTTAGAGTGGACTCAACAATGCCAATCAAAATTAAAATTCCTTCGCCCACGAAACACACGAATGACGCAAAAGAAGAGAAATAAAAAATGCTTTCAGACTATTTTCATGTGTTTCGCGGGCGTCTTACAGATTAAACTTTCATTTTAGAGTTTCAAGTACAATTTAAAAAGATGGCGCTTCAAATTAGCGTTTTTTCCTCCGCAATTCAGCCGCCATTTCCTTGATTTCGGTCAGGTCGCGTCGCAGCTCGCTCCAGCCATACCACAGGGCGTAATCGGGATTGGAATGAAAGCTGCCCTGAAAGGCCCTCATGCGATGCTCGAGGAACATCAAAAAGAGTTTTTGCTCGATCACGGTCGGCGTATCATGGAACGTGAGCAGGTCCGGGAATGGGTGAGCATAATTGGCTGGTTTCTTAAGGATGCCATCCTGATAGAGCCCTGCCACAATGCGCAGCGCCTCAGCCATCAATCGGTCCGCCTCTTTGATCATATTATCGCCTTTTTCCAGTTCCGCTTTGGCGAAATTGAGCGAATGACACTGATTGCACGTTTTGAGCATCTTGTCGCGCTGTTGCTGCCATTCCTCTTGAGTTAACCGAGCTACTTTGGCGGCTTTTACGACTTCCAATCGAGCGGTGGGTTGACCTTTGGGATCCAGTACCCCCAGTCCCTGCAAAATCGTGGCGCGATCCGCTGCCCATTGTTTATCCTCTGGCATTGGCAGACGCACAGCCAGGAATCCCCATGCGGTCATGACCTCATGATTGCCCTGCTGGAAATGACAGGTTTGGCATTTAGGAGCGGCTACGGTCTCGGGCAGCACTTTGTTCTGCTTCAGCAAATAGCGCACCCATGTTTCGAACTGGAATACATCTCCCATTGCGGATGATCAATGCCCATGTGGCAGGTTTGGCAGGCCTGGGGCTCCTGCGCCTCAGCTTTCGAGAATAGATGGCGCGTATGGCAGGCATCGCACGACGCCCGGCCGAAACCAGCACCTGCCTCACCAAGGGCTTTGATTTCCTCTTCGGATTTTAGGCCGATCTTATGACAACCACCACATCCCTTCATACCTTCCATCAGCGCCATGGGCTGCATGTGAGCAGTCGGCATGGCTTTCATTGCCGCCCAGGCCAGAGCATGCTTGCCCTTTTTGAATTGCTCCACCTGCGTCTCATGGCATTGCCCGCAGGTCTCCGGCGTGGGGATTTCGGCTTTCTCCACATCATACGGATCTTTGTGCGCATCTCCATGGCAAGTGGAACATTCCACATCATGCTGGCTATGCTTGCTCAATTGCCAATCTGACACAATATTAGGAGTGGTGCTCTTGTGGCAATTGACGCAAGTCTCGCCCCTGGCGATCGACACGAGGATCAGACTGAACAGGATAAATGCAGCTAGAATAATTGGAAATTTGGAGCGCATGGTTTAATCCTCCTATTTTAAGAACGCATCCAAAAAATGAGGTGATTTATTGGGAAAAAGAGGTTGCTGCTTCATGTTGAACATGGTGCCAAAATTTTTATGGGCGATGAATGTTCATTCTTATACATCGCTGAAATGCGAACGGGATCGATTTCTCTTTTGGAATTCTTAAGAAAGATCCTGCCGCTCGTTAAATACGAGCCACCCCCATGAAAATCGCATGAAGCACTATCACCATGACCAAGAAAGTAGCGCGCGCCGCCTCGGCCTTTGCATTGAACAATCTGTACTCGAGAAATCTACCTTTGCAGCTTCCGATGCAATCGCCGCACAGGGTGCATGAGCTTGCTGGCCGCTGTTTGACAATATCCGCCAATTGCAGAGCATCGTAACGGCAGACCATAGTACAGGCCCGGCATTTGGTGCAACCATCCTTGATGCGAATGCGGAATGGCGAGAGTTTACCCAGGAAAGTAGCCAAAAAGCCGATCGGACAATAAGTGAGACAGTGGGTCATTAGCCCTTTTTTTCTTGACCAAAATACCATCAATCCGATGCCGATGAAGACGAACAGCGCGCCAAGCAGCGTGGCAAGCATCATGGAAGCCCCCAGCCATCGCAACAGGATGGCAGCGGCAACGATGAAAAGCAACATACCCGCCTGCATTGATCTCCTGCCCTTGAAAAAATCCCGAGAAACTTCTCGGGACCGCGCCGCCAGGTTGTCCCAGGCACCCACGTAGCAGAGGTAACTGCACCAAGCAGGACCGACCAGAATGATCGTGCTGAGAAATAGGATCAGCATAAAAAACCGCTCGCCCCGAAACAGCGGGCCGGCAATGATCATGGCTGGGACTGGTAGGTGGAGCCTTCCGGACATGAGAAATTTTTCAACCCCCACCAGGCCAATGAACAGTTGCAGGAAGAAGACGCTGGAGAACAATAGCCAGATGCGCTGTCGCCATCGACCAGATTGCTCAGGATCGATCATTTTTTCGGTGATCCAACCCGCATACAGCGCCAGGCCCAGGATCTCCAGCCATCCCATGGTTGGAACGAAGCGCTCGAATAGAAGAATTGGGCGAGGCAATTTGCTTTGCAGTATCCCCAATATCACCGCCGTGACGAGAAAAGTGATGGAAGAAGTGAATTCCATCGGATGGGTCGGGCGATAACGCTGCTTTAATTTTTTGCTCTCGAACACCAGGGACGAGAGAGCGGTAAACAAGGCCACGCTGCCCAGGATGATCACCAGTCGCGTCCAGGGAGCACCGTGGGCCTGCCGGATCTGCACAATTCGGAGCGTCGTCGCAATCCACTCGATGGCGCCCAGAAGCAACAACACCTGCATCACCTTCGCAATCCAATGGCGCTTCATCAGCAAAATAAATGGGAGCAACAGGCAGCTTACCGCCAGCCCGTGTTCATTCGCTCGAGAAAAATGCGCCGCCATCAACAGACATGAGAAAATAACTGGTAACAACCTCACCGCGTTCAAATGCCTCGTCTCCTTCTCTCTTTAGGAATTCGATAAATCGTCGCTCTCGATGGATGATAAAAGTAAGAATCATCGATCTCCAAAATGGATTCTCGATGAATCTATAATCAAATGGCTCCAAATGTTTTTTATAACCCAAATTTCAAAATTGAACCATGGCAGAGGAATATCATTGCACCTTGCCCACGAAACATACGAAATGCACGAAATCCAAAAAATGAAAATCTCATTCAGTAGATTTTCATGTGTTCTGTGTCCTTCTGAAAAAATAGATTTTCATTATTAGAAAATCAGCTCCAATCTAAAATTCTAAAATGAATCGATCACTTATTAAAAATTTTTTGGAACATCGAGCGCACAAAGCAACCATAGAGATCACAGCACAAGTGATTCTGATTCATTTCTCTGTGCGCTCGCCGATTCTCCCTGATCTCTGTGGCAAAAAAGAGATATCATTTAACCACTATCAATCATCTGTTTTCGATAACCTGAATTTAGAAATCAGGTGTAATTTTAAAAGCCAGATTCATATTTTTCTCTTGAGGCGTTGCACAGAACAAGATCTCATAAAAAGGAATCAGGACATAGATGACGCATCACACCGAGCAATGATCCGGATGGAAACGAATTGCATTGGCTATTTCGAACTGCGCTTTTTTTGATAGTCTCCCTGCGCTGAAATGCCAGGGCCAGAATAGTCTCTGATGCCCATCGCGTTGCGGAATAAAACGATCTTGACGAGATGTTTTACAACTCAGCGATGATTGCCTCGGTAATTTCGGTGGTGGTCGCAGTTCCGCCCAGATCGCGGGTCAGCTTCTCCCCTTTCTCGAGCACTTTATGAATGGCATTGGTAATCCGTTGCGCCGCTTCGTGCTCGCCGATATAATCGAGCATTAATATGCCCGAGCGAATTAAGGCGATGGGATTTGCTAAATTTTTCCCTGCAATATCGGGAGCGCTGCCATGAACGGCTTCGAAGATCGCATAATCATTTCCGATGTTGGCCCCTGGTGCGGTGCCAAGCCCCCCGACCAAGCCGGCGCATAAATCAGAAACGATATCGCCATACAGGTTTTCCAGCAATAACACATCGAATTGATAGGGATCCAGTATCAATTGCATGCAGGCGTTATCCACGATCTTCTCTTCATACTGAATATCAGGATATTTCTCCGCAACCCTGCGTGAACATTGCAGGAATAGGCCATCGCTCATTTTCATGATATTGGCCTTATGGACCGCTGTCACCTTGCGCCGGCCCCGTTCTCGAGCGTACTTAAAAGCAAATTCTGCGATGCGGGTCGAAGCTTTTTCAGTGATGATTTTCAGCGATTCTACCACGCCAGGGACCACTTCGTGCTCGATACCAGAGTAAAGCCCTTCAGTGTTTTCGCGTACCACGATGAGATCGATATTCTGATAACGGGCGTTCACGTTGGGCAAGCTTTTGACTGGCCTCAAATTGGCGTAAAGTTCCAGCCGCTTCCGCAACGTCACGCTGATGCTTTTGAATCCCTCTCCGATGGGCGTGCCAACCGGCCCCTTCAGCGCCACTCGATTCCGCTTCACCGACTCGATGGTGTATTCGGGCAGGACCGTCCCAATTTTTTCCAGCACATCAGCCCCAGCCGGGACTTCCTCCCATTCTATCGCTGCACCAGACGCGTTGATCACAGCAACTGCAGCCTGAGCCACTTCAGGCCCAATGCCATCACCTTTTATCAGACTTATCGTCCGTTTCGGCCCGTGTTGATCCATAGTTTTTCCCCTTTGCTCTCGTGATGATTTCCGTCTGTTAATCGAATTTGATGCCAGAATATATCAAAAAATAATCTGAAAAGCAAGCTAAGAGCAAGAAGGGTGTTGCTATTCGCCATCATTCCGATCACTTATTTGCACAAAACCCTCCGGAGTATTGAGCTGATATTAATTGAGCACAGTGATAGAAATGTTGTTCGATCTGGCCGCTGGTCCACCGCCTCAATCATGGCTTTATATGTCATGCCACTGAGCAACTGCGTTCTCGCATACTATCTGCCCACGCATTTCATTTGACTAAGGATGCTAAAATGAAAATTTATTCATTTGGACCTCCGCGGAAGCCACGAAATGACACCCAAATCATTCTTGGTGTCAATGATTTCATGTTCCTTCGTGTGTTCTGTGGGCAAAATGTCTTTTTGTTTCACTGTCATGGTCATTTTTAAAATTTAGGCTTAATAAAATCGAATTGCCAGAAAATGTCTCAGGCAAAAATATAATCCAGATTCAGATGAAATGCCTTGACTAAAGTCAATTCGTGAAAAATTCGATCGCATTCCAGTCAGATTTTTATCGATAATTGCCAGTTAGCGGGGTTTTCGAATTGCTCATCGCATCGGACGGTCAACTGGATCGATGATTTTCTTGGCGAGATAATACGAGATGAGAAAACCTCCAGTGCTCGAAATAATTGTTTAATTCGCTGCGAATATAAAAGCTGAAGGGACATTTCACAGGCTCAAGAACCATCTCACTATTTCCAGATAGGCATCAAATCCCAAAGATCTCTCTGATACAAAAGACAGATCCCCGATCAAAACTGCATTTCATTCTGTCAGCTCTCTCTGTCTTCAATTCTATTAACAACTGAAATGGATCCACCATGCCTGGATCATGAGTACCAATTGGATTTGGTCGAGAGGCAGTTCTCCAGCAGGCTGCTTGAAAGAAACATTTCACCATTTTGGGCATGGGTGAAGTTGGATGAATTGGTTGGACTGATATTGAGCAAAATGCAGAGCGCGGTCCATCGAGAAATCAGTATAGCAATGAGACTTGATCCTTGTTGCAATATATCAAAAACAGGCCAGGTTGGCATTCCTGCGGATGAAGCTATCATTATTCCTGGTTGATCTAAGCTCGAATTCCAAAGAGATTCCTGCATTGGCATGAATGACTTAGCTCTATCTGAATCCGATTTGTGATGCAGCAACTGATGAAATGATATTCAATTACTTTTTCAATTCAGTGTCATTGCAAGCGAAACGAAGCAATCTTTTTTCATTCACAGATTACTTGCTCGGTTCGATCATCGCGATGTCCGAGAATATTGCAACAACGATTTGGAACCACGCTGCTATCTCATAAATCTCGCTTGAATCCATATCGATTGACCAAAGCCACAGCATTGAATTTAGAGCTTTAAAAAAAAGCATCCAGCAACGGTCGCTGCTGGATGCTTGCCATCAAGAATTACTGGTCATGAATGGTTTATTTATGAGCCACTTGTGCCTGTTCCATTTTGTCCACGATCGCTGCGATTATGTGCTTCACGGTCTTGTTTTTGTCCTGGCTTGCCGCCTTCTTCAGCGCTGGCAATGCCCGGTCGTCGCCAATATGAAACAATGCCAAGGCCGCGACAATTCTTGCACTGGAATTCTTCTCATTCGCCAGCATCTTCGTCAAGGGTTCCACCGCCGATACCACCTTGCGTTCGCCCAGCAATTCGGCGGCACTGCATCGAATCCCAATATTTTGATCGTTCAGTGAGTTAATTAGATATTGATTGTATTTCTCCTCTTTTTCCTGGCTGGGCTGGGCAGCCGCTAAGCCAGCAATGGCCACAAAGAGGACCACCATCAAACTCATTTTCGCTAATGTCTTCATCTTCGTATCCTCCATGTTTATCTCGCTATCTTCGACTTTCATCATTTAGTTGCATCCACTACTTACGCAATTGCCATGCCAGCGATCGACCATGAAAAGATTGCAGCAAAAATACCGCTCAATGCCCTGGCATTTTGGATGTTAGCACTCGACCAATTTTGATCCATTCAGATGCGCAGATCCTTTGTGCGCATGAAATCTGGTACCTTTCCCCCAGTTAGTGGTACGTTTAGTACCGTTCAGGGAGCGCCATGAGGACTTACCGAAGGGGGATTGCTCGAAATCGCTGGGTGTGTCTCAGCGATGCCAACTATTCGTCTGGAAAAAAATCTTGACTTTGCTCTCAAATTGGTTTATATTTCGGAGCATTTTTGTGCAAAATATTGAATTGACCTTTCAATGCCAATGATCTGATGGTTCGCGCTGGCGAGCAGCGAAACGACGAAGCAATCCTTTGTTGCCTGATAAATATCCAATTCGTCGCTTCGTTCGAAATGATAGGTTTCATTATGTTGCAGCAGCCTATCATTGTAGATTTCGGGCTGCTATGAAAAATGATCATCTGTCATCCACTGAATCCGCTGAATGATCCCAATAAAAAAGAACAAAAGTGCTCTTCGTTCATTGGCATCTTTTTCGTGAGGAATTCAAGACCAGAAATTTTGGTGGGAAGTTTAAGTTTTCATTTTGAAATTTCAAGTGACAATCATATTTGACAGAGCGATTCGGTCACTATCGTTTTTCTCGCAAAGCATCGAATTTCGGAAGCACCAAAATACATTTTAACTACGAAATTGTCAGTTCAATGAGATTTTGGTCATCAACGAAGACAAGGCAAAATACAAGGATCAAACAAGAAGGGACGGGTTATGGTTTGGTTGAACATCGTCTATAAAGTCATCCGGGCGTTCCGTTCGGGCGAGTCGCCGGGACAGATTGCGGCTGGTTTTTGTGTCGGCTTTCTGATTGGGCTCATGCCGTTCTGGACCCTTCAGGGTGTGGTATTATTTATCCTGCTCATCCTGCTAAATATCAATCTGGCGGCTGGTACACTGGCAATCCTGCTGGCAAGCCTGTTCGCCTATCTCCTGGACCCCGTCTTCCATGACATCGGATATTATTTTCTGACCGGGATCCCGGCTCTGGCCGGGTTCTGGGAATGGCTCTATAATAATCCGCTCGGCCCACTCACGCGATTCAATAATACCGTGGTCATGGGAAGTTTTGTGGCCGGGCTGGTGCTTTTCTTCCCGGTCTTCTTTGGGATGAAAACGCTGGTAATCGCCTATCGGGAGAACCTGGAGTCGCGCATAAAACAGTGGAAGGTGTATCAGGTGATCAAAGGTAGCAAGCTGGTGCAGTGGTACGAGAAAGTTCGATCTTTAGGAGGTGAGCTATGAGAAAAAGAGGCCTCATTTACCTGGCAGTGATTGCGATCATCATCGCGGCATTCGCCTATTTGACTCAGGACAAATTTTTGGAGCGGCAATTGGAATCGGCCTTAGAGGCCATTGCAGGCGCCAAGGTCGAGATCGATAACTTTCATTTCAGCTTGCTGAAAGCAGAGTGTTCCTGGAGTCGAATTCAGATTGCCAATGCCAATGATCCGTGGAAGAACCTGGTGGAAACCGGTCGCGCGATCTTTGATCTGGAAACACGACCATTGTTCTGGCGTCGCGTGATCATCAAAGAGATGGCATTGGAAGGCGTGCGAAGCGGCACGCCGCGCAAAACAAATGGCAGCCTGCCCAAAAAACCAGAGCCACCGAAGTCCACTGAACCAGATTTGTTCGACCGCGCCAAAGCCGCTCTCCAGCAGCAACTGGGCGACGCCCCGATTTTTGATTTATCGGCTTTGGGCAAAAAATTGAAAGTCGATTCGCTTATCAATATCGAAAATCTTGCCAGCATTCAGGCATACCAGGCACTACGATTCACTGCCGATAGCACGTTCGATTACTGGAAGTCCCAGCTCGATGTGAAACTCTATACCAGCCGAGTGAACGATTTAGAATCCAAAGTGAAATCGCTGAAACTGGAAAAGATCGATGAGATCAAAGATGTGGTCGCCGTAGTCGATTTGGCCAAAAAAGTGGATGACATTCGCAAAGATGCCATCTCGCTGAAAAAAGATGTGGAAGAAAAGCATGCCGCATTGACCCAAACCTTCGACGATCTCCAGGGACAATTGAAGGTCGCTCAAAGCAGTTTGCAGCAGGACATCGACAAAGCCAAGCAACTGGCAAAGCTGAAGGATCTGGACGTAAAGGATGTCGCCCTGGTGCTATTTGGCAGCGCGGTCGTCGATCGTTATGAGCAGTTGCTCGATTATGTCGCCACTGGTCGCAAATATCTGGACAAAGTTCAACAGATGACTGCTTCGGGAAAGGTTGAGAAGCCCCCGCGGTTCAAGGGACAGGATATACATTTTCCGTTCCGATATCGCTACCCCAAATTTTTGCTTCGAGAGGCAAAACTGTCTGCGGCCACCGCGGCCGGAGATACCAGCCGCGCCTATTTCCTCGATGGAATTTTAACAGGGTTGACCAATCAACCATCAGTTCTGGGAAGGCCGACCCGTTTTAACATCGATTTGATGCGCTTCGATGGGAATAAGTATCGGCTCGCTGGGAGTCTGGATCATATTACGGCTCAGCCGCGGGACTCGCTTTGGCTTAGCGCAGAGAACTTTGGACTTGGAAAAATCAACCTCAAAAAGAGCAAATACTTCCCTTCCGCGGTCTCTGCCCAGAGGGGCAATGTGATGCTGGCTGGCTTCTTCGTTGGCAGCAGCATCGACCTCAAGCTAAACCTGGATGCTTCGCCTGTGAACTTTGTGTATGAGCACGAGGCTGCTGATCGTGTGTCGAAGATCGTTCGCGAAGTGCTGGGGAGCCTGACGAATGTGAATTTAAAGGCGCAGCTCATCGGCGGAAGTGGGGCCGACTTCAAATTGAACCTGAACTCGAATGTCGACAATGTGCTGGCCAATCAGATCAAACTGACTGTTGCCGAAAACCTTCGCGAGGCCCAGCAACAGGTGGAAAGCTATGTCCGCACCGAAGTGGATAAGAAGCGCAAACAGGTCGAGGCCATTGTCGATGAAAATCGGCAGAAAGTTTACGCTGAACTCGATCGGGCGAAACAAAAGGTCAATGAAATAACCGATGAAATTGACCGGCGCAAGAAAGAGCTGGAGGAGCGAAAGAAAAAGCTGGAAGCCGATGCCAAGAAGAAGGCGATCGATTTTCTTAGAAAGCCGGGAAATTAGGCAGCTTTGACCAGCAAGGAGCTGCTTGTGGAAGAATCCATGTTGTAAATTGAACGAGGTCACGTATGAAGCTGGACGAATAACGATCAATGAGATATAAGGAAAATCACCTGATGAGATACATTTTTTTTGCCCTGATATTGTTGATCATTTTTTCAGATGTCTCCTCTCAAACCTTCTCCACTTTTTTGGAGCGAATCAACGCGCTTCCCGTCAATGAGCGAACCGCATTGCTCGATAGTTTTCTCAGCGCGATTCCAGCTTGCCCATTGATCGAGCAAGATACCGTTGCCCATTTCCTCTATCGCGGTACTGCGAGCAGCGTCACTGTGCCAGGCGATGCCAATAACTGGAGTACCACCGCCAGTCCAATGACCAAAATTGCAGGGACGGATCTCTGGTATCGGACCGAGGTATATGAGAATGATGCGCGGCTCGATTATAAATTTTACGTGAATGGGAGTTGGATTTTGGATCCCCGCAATCCCAATACCTGCGTCGGTGGCTTCGGACCTAATTCTGAGCTCCGAATGCCAGCCTATCAGCCTCCGGCAGAAATTTCCTATTATCCTGATATCGACCACGGCACCCTACAGGACACCAGCTTTTATAGCATAAACCTGGGCAACAGGAGAACCGTTCGCATTTATCTACCTCCAGATTACCATCGTTCGACTCGCCGCTATCCGATGATGCTCTTTCATGATGGGCTGGAATACATCAGTCTCGCCCAGGCAAATCATGTGCTTGACTATTTGATCCATCTCAATCGTATCGAGCCGACGATCGGTGTGTTCGTCCCGCCAGTCAATCGCACCAGCGAATATGCGGGCAACCTGCAAGCGAAATTCACCAAATTCATCATCGAAGAAATTATCCCCTGGGTCGATGCGCGTTTTCGCACCATTCCGTCGCCAGACAAACGCGCTGTGTTGGGCGCTTCTTATGGCGGCAATATTTCACTCTGGCTGGGACTGAATCATCCTGAAGTTTTTGGACATGTGGCTGCCCAATCAAGTTATATTCAGGGATCAATCTTCAGTGGATTCCAGAATGGTCCGAAATTGGATTTGACCATCCACATGATTCTTGGCACGTACGATATTGCTTCATTGATCCCAATGGTCAGAAATTTCATCCCGATCCTCGATGCCAAAAGTTATGATTATCGATTTCACGAATATCCCGAAGGCCATAGCTGGGGCTTCTGGCGAGCACATATCGACGATGCGCTGGAAATGTTTTTCCCCTTTCAACCGACGGAGGTAAAATCAAATCATTTAAATGTACCAGAAAAAATTCGATTATTGCAGAGCTATCCCAATCCATTCAACAGCGAGACCACAATCCGATTTTTCGTTGAGAAAGGGGCTTTCGTTTCGATAAAAATTTTTAATCTCAATGGCCAGTCGATCCGTACCCTGATTTCACAGAAAAAATCCGCTGGCGAACATTCTGTCATCTGGGATGGGAAAGATGATGCTGGCAAGGTGCAGGCCAGTGGGATGTATTTCTGTCAGTTTCTCATGAATGATGCTCCTGTCGAAGTTCGGCGAATGATCATGTTGAAGTGATTGTCGGAATGAGAAAGGCCAGAACCAGTAGGAAATTTTTGGTCTCAGAACCGATAACTCCGAGGATAAATCTTGATCTTTAAATCTGAGACCTTTCCTCTCTAAGTCAAAAAAATGTTTGGCCATTGAGCAAGAGGTGAGCTTTTTAGATACCAAAGAGGATGATGCAAAATATTTGGTATGCCCAAATCATCGCATGTCCATGTCAGGTGAAACAAACTCCAAACCTCAAATTCGGGAAACCAAGAGGCTCGCTGAGATGATTTTCTGATGATTGGAGCTAAAAATTCATATTGCTTTTTCAATTGGCAACAACTAAATTGAAGCGGTCAAATTTGCCAGGCATATTTGTGAAATTGGACATACCTGCGATATTGGCAGAAATGGACTCGGAGGACCGTCAGAAAGAAAAGCTCGGAAAATTCCGGTGATAACAAAAGCCTGGTGGCAATGTTTCTTGATATGACACCAAAGGAACGAATGCTATTGAATGATAACCTGGTATCAATGATACTGGAGCTGAGAGATGCCGACTGGCAAGTAAATCGATCTTTAGCCGAATACGCGAAGGATTCCTCGAAGCAAACAGTAAGTCCGTTCTTGTGGGCGATCTTTTCTAAGTGGTGTGGGGCGTTCTGCTTCCCATCGTGGATGTAACTATTGTCTAAGAGCGATGGGGAAGGATATTACAGGGCTTCTGGCATTGTTAGAATCGATTGATGCATATAATCGACTGGCCGATGAATAAGCAAAATGCCAAAAGCTTTCTTGACAACTGGGCATTGGCAATTTACACCTTTTAAGACCATTTGGTGTGCTGGCTTTTCTCGAAGAGAACAAAACTTGGGAAGACCCCATTGAACAAACGGTTGCAATTGTGCTCAGAGGTTTTAAGCTCCAGGTCCTTGATCCTAAAATGTTGATCGGGATCAAAAGAACTAAAGGACAAACTGCGACTCCGGGTGCTTAAAGTAACATTGCGTCAATTGGAACAGCGTTAGATTTTATGGAACGAATCAGCTAATTGAATCAATGTCGAAACGCATCACTCAAAATCTTATCGATCTCGTCACTGGCACGTTCGTGTCTCGAGTGCTGGGTTTCTTGCGCGAATTGGTTACGGCTGCCTATTACGGCACCAATCGCGCGATGGATCTATTCGTCATCGCGTTTACCATTCCAACCTTTTTCCGGCATTTTCTTGGCGAAGATGTGGTGGAGCGGGCATTTTTGCCTCCGTTCAAACGATTGATCAGCCAGAAAAAATATCAGCATGGATGGCAACTATTATCGTCGTGCTTTAACTTAATGGTTCTGGTCCTGATCATCGTCACCGCGATTCTCTATCTCATTGCACCGCTCATCGTCAAAATGATCGCCCCAGGCCTGGAACCATCCGTGTTCCCCAAAGCGATCACCATGACCTACTGGATTTTGCCATTTATGCTGATCATCGGCCTATCCGCCTTTGTCGGCAGCGTCTTGAACTTTTTTGAAATGAATAAAATCTATAGCCTGGCGCCGGCCATGCTGAGCATCGGCGTCATCATCGGTGTGCATTATTTCAGGTCGTTGCTGGGAATCTATGCCCTGCCTGCCGGTTTCTTATTGGGAGGATTGCTGGAGCTAATTATTCAAGTGCCATTTATATTCAAAAAAAAGATCTGGAAGGATACCCAAGGGAGCTACTCCCCCACTATCCAATTCAAAGAATCAGAAATGAAAACAGTGAGCCGGGAGAGCGGTTTTATCTTGCTCAAATCGCTGCTGGATAAATCAGTGGAGATTGTAGATCGAATTCTCGCTTCCTTTTTGATCACTGGGAGCATAGCCTCGCTCTGGTACGCCCAGCGATTGATTCAATTGCCGGTGGCGATTATCGGCCTTTCGATCAGCCGCGCCCTGGTTCCATATTTGACCGAAAAGAAAGCGCTGGTCCAAGATAAAGATTTTCTGGCTGGAATTCGATTGGGTATCCAAATGAACCTTGCCATGGTGCTGCCTGTCATCATGATCATGGTGGCTATGGCGCAGCCGATCATCAGCCTGGTTTACCAGCGCGGCCATTTCGATGCGACCAGCACCAGACTCACCGCCATTGCCTTCTGGTGCTATTCGGTAGGATTATTGGGCATTAGCTTGAACACCTTTTTCTCCCGCCTGTTCTCGATCTTTCAGAAGAACAAGATGCCTTTTTATATTGCAATTGCCACAGCCATTATCAACATTATTTTGAATTTCGTGCTGGTGAAAACTGCCCTAAAACATGGCGGAATCGCATTGGCATCCTCCATCGCTTTTAGCCTGAGTTGCATTTTGCTATTTTACTTCCTCTCAAAGGAACTGCACCATCAGATCGACTACCGATCGATCCTGCGCGATTTGCTCAACATCAGCTTGATTTGTCTTGCCATCGGATTCATCATTTTCTTCGGCTATCGTCATGTATTGGAAGGCTATCTGACGACAAAGATCAGCTCATTGCTGATCCGAAACATAGTGGGATTGTCGATCGTTGGGACCGTGGCTGGTCTCCTTTATCTGGCAGGCGTACGAATCGTTGGTCCGAAAGAAATCCGATATCGAATAAAAAAGTCGCTCTTTTAAACGGTCATCGCTGCCGTCTTGGCACAATTGGTCTTAATTGCAATTGATACACCTTATTCAGTCCCACATCGCGCAGCTCATAGATCCCCTCGCCCAGGTTGAGGAACTGGAGCTGGTTTCCAGATTCATCTTTGATGGATTTGAGTTGATGGCGATCCAACAGCAGATGAACGGATTTGTTCTCAACGCATAGCAGCTTCGCCTGGTTGTTGCTTTCAAATATCAAAAGCCCCTTCCCGGCCGGCAACGACTCTGCCAGCAATCTGCCATCTTTAGCCCTGATTTGCCAATTGCCATAATCCACCCATTGGACCGATCCCTCAGGTTTGAGCTGATATAGCTTGAGCAGGTTGACGATTTGGCTTCGGGTTTCGGCTCGAATTGGCGCATCGTGGAAGCGTGTCAGGTACTGGATCGATGGAATGCCGTACATGATGCTCGTGACGTAATGATAAGGTGCAATTGCCGCGGGCAAATCCGCCGCATCCCCGTCAATCAACATGCCAGGGAGCGCCTGCGTAATGATCCGAGCCCGTTTCTCGCGAACGGTCCTATTATCCCAGTCATCGTTCACCCTGACCATATCCTGAACATCAGCGAAATGCGGATCGATCGCTGAGCTGATCACCAGCGCATCGGGCTTGTACTTTTTGGCCGTTCGATAAAACGACTGCAAATAACGATGCGCTTCGCGGAAGCCGATCCCGAGGCTGCTATTGGCGTAATTGGCCTTGCTGGGATCGCGCGTCAGGAACAGTCGATCAATTTTCAGCCCATCGGCATCGAGCTGGTCTGGGCCATTACCGAACAGCATCTGGCAGCAGGAATCCACATAGCTCTCAAACAATGGATGGGTCGCATCGATATATTCTCCATCGATCACGCCCATCCGAACTGGCAGTGCTCTGGCTTCTACCTTCCAGGCCTTCCAGAAGAGGATCACTTTCAGTCCCTGGTCATGGCACCAATCAATCAGCTTCCGCAGGTCTTGAAAGCGATCTGAGGGGGTAGGATCTCCATCGTTCAATGCCCATTTATTCTCGATGATCAAATTGAACTTCAAGCTATCCAGGGCATATTGCTGCTGGGTCACATAGTCTTTCACCCATTGGCTATTAAAATTGGGGTGATCGTCAGTCATCTGGTTCACCCGCTGCTCGCCCCAGGTTGAAACCAGTGCGCGTTTCCACCAGACTGGCATGCGCTGAGAATTGCTGGCAGCAGTCCTGTTGCTGGAAAAAACAAATTTGGCATAGTCTGCCACGGCATCCCAGGGAGACCTGTTGAATGTGAAAATAAGGCTGGGAAACTGATAGAGCTGATTCCGCTCAAATCGCAGCCGATCCCAGGGAAAATCCAGCCAAAGCGCATTGTGCTTGAATGCATAGATCGACGCATTCGGCAAATCCAGCAAGCCCACACTGAACCAGCCTGCCCTGGTTTTAAACGAGAGGTTCAGCGGCGCAGGCGCAAAAACCCATTGCTGATCCCGATCAGCCCGAACATCGATCTGCGGATTGGATTTCACATAATCATCTGGCTCTGGCGAGAAATATTGATCCCAGGCAGAAACGTCGAATCCACTGCTATTGCGACGAAAAAGATAGGCGCCAATGCCAGGCACATCTTTGGGAACCAGCGAATTGATCTGTATTTCAAAAGCATGATCATAAAAAATGATCTTTATCTGCTGGGCCGTTATACCACCCACTCCGGCAGTGACGGTGATCTTTTTGTCTTTAATCTTCCAGTCGCGGACAATAGCATCTTCTGCCCTTGGCTCGCTGAGGTCGAACTGCACGTCGAGCGGAAAAGAGGTATAAGAGATCCCATTTTGGTTGCTGAGCCAGGCATAGCCCCTATTCTTGTCCAATTTGAGCTGATAGACCAGGGTTTTGATTGTTATGGTATCCCGCGATACGTTTATCGATACTTTATCATTGCTGGTTTGGGCAAGACTGGCCAATGCGCTCATCATCAAAAAATGGATGACCAGCATATTAAATTTTCCAATGGAATGAAATCTGGTGAAGATTGTTTCGCTCATATAATCCCGTTGCTCATCCTGTTGCCATACGAAGTCGCAGACCACTTGCCGTTCTGGGGCAAATCGGTCGGTCGCGCAGTGAACATAGTTAGAGGCGCTTTTTTGAAGGGCAATTTAAGAAATTCAAAACTCATTGTCAAGCCGATCGACAAAAATAGAACATCCATTGCTAAAAATTAATTTCGGCGGATCAAATCAATCGAATGATCTGCCCGATGAAGATGCTTTTTCTGTGACCTGGAAATTTTGGCCACTGAATTGGAATTTACACTGAAATGAATTTTCGAGGAAAGATCGGTCCCTTAATTCTCGCAGATCGCTTCTGGTGAAATGTCTTAACCTAAAATTCTAAAATGAACCAAGGCAGAGGAATATAAAAACCTTTGCCCGCGAAACACACGGAATGAAGTGAAAGAAAAAAATGAAAAATGGTTTTAGTATATTTTCGTTTATTCCGAGGGCATCTTAAAGAGCAAATTTTCTTTTTAGAATTTCCAGTTTAAATTAAAGCGGATACTCTAAACCGAAAATTGATATTTCAAGATGCCCATGACCCACCCAAAAAGGCGCCAAGACCATTTTTCGTTCTTTGAATTTCGCGGCATTCCGTGCATTTCGTGGGAGAAGATTTTTCATCCTCGATTGCCATAGAGCATTAAAATTGCCTGGCCGCACAAAATTCGGCCGGGTTTTCTATTGCTTTTTGTCCAAGAAATTTGTATAATTGGTCGCAACAAACTTGTAGCGTCCGCTTGTCAATCATTCCTGACAAAGTAGTGGATAGGCTTCAGTGCTATGGGTTTGCGGGAGGCCTTGCTCGTGGTCGCGCAGCAGGGATTCAGTCCTCATTGTATCCTGCTTTTCTGTGGCAGCGAGCTCTTGAGCGGTCTTTCGATTCTAAACGATCGTGCGCTGGGAAGGAGGCGTTGGGCACGTCTTCATTTTTATCATCAGAACAGCAAGGATCAAATACAGAGAAGAAACCTAATGGATCATCATACAGAGGATGCAATTTGGTCACAAAGATTGAGATTGGCATAAAGCCCCAGTACGATAACCCCGCTGGGAATGTGATCACCAAGGATATTTGGGATCTTGGAATTCCAGGGGTGGAGCAGGTCAAGACTTTCCATGTCTTTTATCTTCGCGGTGAACTGAGCAAGGCGGAAATTGAGTTGATCTGTCAGCAGCTATTGGTAGACCAGGTAAGCCGGATCTATGCGGTGAATCGCCTGCTCGAACCAGAAGAGGATCATCTATGGAGCGTGGAAATTACCTATAACCCCGGGGTGATGGATCCAGTAGCGGAAAGCACTTTGAAAGGGATTCGCGATCTGGGGATTACCTCGGTTTCTCAGGCGAAAACTGCCACCAAATATCATATCTATGGGACACTCAGCGATGCAGAGAAGAAGCTGATTATCGAGAAACGGTTGGCGAATCGATTGATTCAGCACGTGGTTCAGCCTGGGGAGAAGATCTTTGCCGAACCGGGCCAGTATCAATTTGCGTACATTGCAGTACCGCTGCTCGGGGCCGATGATGCCGAACTGCTTGCAATTAGCCGTAACGGCCAGTTGTTCCTCAATCTCGATGAGATGAAAGCGATCCAGGCCCATTTTCGGAAATTAGGCCGTCAGCCAAGCGACGTAGAGTTAGAGACATTGGCCCAGACATGGTCAGAGCATTGCGTTCACAAAACGTTCCGCGGAATCATCGACTATCATGGGCAGCGGATCGATAATCTGCTGAAGAGCACCATCATGAAAGTCACCAGGGAATTGAATAAACCCTGGTGCGTTTCAGTTTTCACGGATAACGCAGGGGTGATTGAGTTTGATGAGCATTATGATGTTTGTTTCAAAGTGGAGACGCACAACCACCCCTCAGCGCTTGAGCCGTATGGTGGAGCGAATACTGGGATTGGCGGGGTCATTCGAGATCCGCTGGGGACAGGCCTCGGGGCCAAGCCCATCGCCAATACCGATGTCTTTTGTTTCGCCCCGCCCGATTATCCGATGGATCAGCTTCCCCCGGGCACATTACACCCCAAACGCATCTTTTTAGGGGTCCATGCCGGGGTCAGGGATTACGGGAATCGCATGGGCATTCCCACGATCAACGGGGCTATTTTTTTCGATGACCGATATGTCGGCAATCCGCTGGTTTTCTGCGGCAATGTCGGTCTGCTGCCCAAAGGAATGACCGAAAAACAGGTGAAACCTGGGGATCGCATCGTTGTGGTTGGCGGTCGCACTGGCCGGGATGGCATTCACGGCGCCACCTTTTCATCTGGCGAGCTCACCACCGAATCAGAGACGGTATCCAGCGGCGCGGTACAGATCGGCAATCCCATCACTGAGAAGAAATTGGTGGACACCCTGCTTCAGGCCAGAGACAAGCGGCTCTATCGCGCTATTACCGATTGCGGGGCTGGTGGCCTGTCATCGGCAGTGGGCGAGCTCTGCGCCGAACTGGGCGCTGAAGTCGACCTGGAGTTGGTCCCGCTCAAGTACGAAGGGCTGAGTTACACTGAAATCTGGATTTCTGAAGCTCAGGAGCGGATGGTGCTGATCGTTCCGCCTCAGAACATCCCCGCCATCCTGGAGCTGTTCGCCGCCGAAAACGTAGAAGCAACGGTGATCGGCACAGTGACCAGCTCTGGACGACTGGTGTTGAGATACCAGGGACATGAAGTGGGTGACCTGGAGATGGATTTTCTTCATCACGGGCTGCCACGACTAACCCGACGAGCGGTTTGGCAAGCGCCGAAGTTGACGGAGCCTGAGTTCTCCGAGCCGACTAATTTAGCGGATATACTGAAGCGACTTCTGGGTTCCTGGAATATCTGCAGCAAGGAATGGGTCATCCGGCAATACGACCACGAAGTTCAGGCCGGGAGCGTTCTAAAACCGCTGGTTGGCGCGCAAAACGACGGGCCTGGCGACGCAGCGATCATTCGACCAGTATTGACTTCAAACAAAGGCCTCATCATTGCCAATGGGTGCAATCCCAAATACGGTTTGATCGATCCGTACTTCATGGCTGCTTCCGCCATTGATGAGGCGATTCGACAGATCATCGCAGTCGGCGGCAAACTGGACCGCATCGCCCTGCTCGATAATTTCTGCTGGGGCAATACCGAAAAACCGGATCGTCTGGGAGGCCTAGTTCGTGCCGCTCAGGCATGCTACGATATCGCTCGAATCTATGAGACGCCCTTCATCTCAGGCAAAGACAGCCTCAACAATGAATATCAAATCGGTGGCGATTCCATCGCCATTCCGCCTACGCTATTGATTTCAGCCATCGGCATCATGGATGACGTCACCCGTGCCGTTTCGATGGACCTCAAAGCCGCTGGAGACCTGATCTATATTCTGGGCGACACCAAAGATGAACTGGGCGGCTCGCATTATTATCATGTTCTCGGCATTGAAAGTCCTCGCGTACCACAGGTCGATGCTATATCCGGCAGAAAATTGATGACAGCCTTAAGTGAGGCTATGGATCAAGGTTTGGTGCGCGCCTGTCATGACTGTTCCGAGGGAGGATTGGCGGTCGCGGCTGCGGAGATGGCATTTGCCGGCGGATTGGGAATGACAGTAGATTTGCGCCAGGTGCCATCCTCGCAACATATCCAGCGCAACGATAAATTGCTGTTCTCAGAATCTAATAGCCGCTTTGTGGTTGAGGTCCCGGCCAATTGTCAGCAGCGCTTCGAACAAATCATGGGCGATAATGCGTTCGGTCTGATCGGTCAGGTGACCGCAGAACCGACCTTTTGTGTCATCGGACAAAATGGCAAGAAAATCATCGAAACCAACATCTATGATTTGAAAGAAGCCTGGCAGCGACCTTTGCGCTGGTAATCGATTATCCATCGAACTGGGGTGTGTTGGGGCCGTCATCATAGACACGTTGCAATCAAATTGAAGCCATTGCTAAAATAGAATGGCTTGGGCTTTTCAAACCAGAGAGGAAATGCTGCATCATGAAAATCGTCAGGACGATCGTGCTTCGTACTGCTGGATCAAATTGTGATTATGAAACCGTCCATGCCTTTGAACAGGTTGGCAGCCAGGTCAGTCTGGTTCATATCAATCAGATCATCGCTGGCAAGATACGATTGTCAGATTTCGAAATCCTGGCCATTCCCGGTGGCTTCACCTATGGCGACGACATTTCTGCCGGGAAGATATTGGCCAATGAGATCAAATATAAATTGAAGGACCAGGTGGCGACCTTTGTTGCCGATGGGAAATTGATCATCGGCATCTGTAATGGATTTCAAGTATTGGTGAAGGCAGGATTGCTGCCTACTGTGGATCTGGAGCAGACCGCGCAATTGGCGACGCTCACGTTCAATGACTCGGGGAAATTTGAGGATCGTTGGGTATATCTGAAACCAGTCAGCAGCAAATGTGTTTTCACGCAATCATTGGAATCCATCGTGTATTACCCTGTTGCCCATGCCGAAGGGAAACTCATCGTCCGAGATGCGGCTGTATTGGAGCAGTTGAAGCGAAACGATCAGATCGTATTTCAATATGTGGGTGTCGATGGCCAATTAGCTGGCTATCCCTGGAATCCGAATGGTTCGATCGAAAACATTGCTGGGATTTGCGATCCCAGTGGTAGGATTTTTGGGCTGATGCCTCATCCAGAGCGCCATTTTCACCCCACGCATCATCCCCGATGGACCCGAGAGGGATTGCGGCCAGAGGCCGATGGGGTGATGATCTTTCGGAATGCGGTCAATTATGTCCGAGAAAATTTTTAATAAAGAGGAGCAGAGCGAATGAACTACGGTAAGGTTAAGATGTGGGATGACTCCAAAGGATTTGGATTTATCGTCACCGAAGATGATGAAGAATTATTTGTTCACGTGAGCGATTTGGATGTCTCAGTGAAAGAGAAACGACTGAAGGTTGGCCAACGGGTTGCTTTCGATATCCGGCACGAATTTAAGGGTGATAAGGCGATCCATGTGCGAGTGCTGCGCTGAACGCTGAGCGCAATTTCGAGCAGCCGAATTGATCCAATCCGCGGAGCCACCCCATATCACGCCTGCTGGCGAACTTTTCCCAGCCTTACGGCATTGTATTAAAATCCTCGCAACCAATCACCTGGCATTCGGTCCGCGCAAGGAGCACTGCACCAGTTTGAGGTGGAGCTACGAGCAATCCAATCCTGACCATCATTTTTGGGCGATTGCTGATCGCGTGAAATGATCTCGATAGCCGCAACCGCGCGAGACATTCAAATCAATTATCCCCGATATGTTTTCATCGGCCAATTAGCAGGCGCAGATTCTGCTGTTGCAGCTCGGACAGATTGCTGAAAATGGGGTCATTCTTTCTCACTTTTTCCCGCTTGATAATAGCTCGAAACGCCTGACGGACCAATGCCTGCCGCTCTTTCGATTTGCGATAAACATGAAACTGGTTGATCAGGGGCAAAAGGAAATCTTTGTTCCCCACATAAATGATCGCTTCGAGGACCAGATTCGACTGTCGTCGCTGACCATCGCGGATCATGGCCTTCAAATCATCGACAGCGTCGCGGCAACCATAGAGCGCCAGGATAAAATGAACATAGCCACGGAAATAATCGTAATCGCGCGGTCTGGTTTTGCGCTTTGCATCAGGAGAATGATTGAGAAACTCATTGAGATTTCTTAGCAAGATGACTAATGAACTCGCCAGGCTGGCATATTTTGGATGACTGACGATTTCGATGAGCTCCTCGATTTCATATAATTGATCCAGATCTTCGAACTGAGCAAAGTTCTCGAACAGCGCTTTTAACGCTGGCACTGATTTGTACCCCATCCGCTGAAGGATCCGATGCGTATAAACCTGCAAGGTGCGATTGGTCACATCTTGAAAGAGCTTCTGCAATAAGATATGAGCGGTCAATGTCCCCCCTGCCACCAAACGTTCCTCAAGCTGAAGAGCCTTGATGGCTTGAGATTCGTGCAGGAGTTGCTGAAGCATTTTCTCGATGTTGCTGGCCTTTTTTTGCTGATCCTGCTCAAGACCATCCTGCAAGTATAGGACCTGCGAGTAGAGCGTTGCATCTAACAGATGCTGGAATTGCTCCAGGATAGGAGTGAGCTCCTCGGCCTCGAGATGTTGCAAATTCATCAGCGCCGTTCGCCGGATATCAATTGGCTGTCGCTCATCCTGAATGAGCTCAATGAGAGGCTGGTGGGCATCAATAACGCCACGCTTAATAAACGCCCCCAGCGTATCGATCACGGCCATGCTCAATTCTTCATTTCCCCGGTTTAAAACCGCTCTCAATTCTGGAACGATACGCTCCTCGGGAAAATATTGCAGCGAATCGATGGCAGCCAACACGGTCTCGACATTTGGATCGCCGAGCAAAGAGAGCAGCGGATCGATGCATCGATCGTCTAACATCCCACCGAGAATGTAGGCGATACGCTGTCGAATCCTATCATTGCCCCATTCTAAACCGGCGATCAGATCTCTGAGCTCACCGGGCGAAGAAATCATCAGCAATTCGCTAACAGCCCGATCCACGATATCAGGATCCTCAGCGTCGAGATCCATGATCAGGTCTTCAATTTCCCATTTCTCTAAATATCGGCTCAATGATTTGATTTTCCTTTTCACTGATCGTTTAGCGGCCATGTATTTGTATCTGAAAGAATAGACATTGGAACAGTTGGCAAATTTCAGTGACAGATATTACGAAATTATTCGCTGAATATCAAGAGATTTTTTTGCGTCGGCATTTGGAAAATGAGGATGATCACAGGTCAGATACCCATTGGAAGCCATGTCCCATTCGATCTGATAACGTATGCACCACGGAGGCAATGACCCAACAGCCTCGCTTTTCAGCAAAATAAAATTAGCGCTCTCATGCCCTGGAGCCTCTCCTGCCATGGCACCAATCTAATTAGCAGGAAAGTCTCATTTCGCCCATAACGCACCCGTTGCTTCCATCCAATCGGCGATCTTTTCCACCGCAGCGGAGACTTTATTGTCGGATACATCAACTTCTAACCAGGGCAATATCGATCTGGAAATAATCAGTCGATACTGCTCTTGCTCTCGTATGAATTGGCTCAGATCGCTGTACTGCGCTGGATTGCCAGAAACCTTGAGTCGTTCGGCCCGGGCAGCCTCAAACGATTGCGGTGAGCGCGTGCAAAATATCAGCCGAAATCCCAGCGCTTTCAGCCGTTGCTCCAACCATTCGAAGTCATAATCGACATGATAAACCTGTCGCTGGTATACCTGGGTGGAAATATGAAAACGATCAACAATCCAGGAATAATAGGGCAGAAGCTCGAACAGATGGATCCAGGTGCGGTAGGTCTCCATGGCGCGCTCCTGCTCCTTTGGCTCAAAATTAATCAGTCCACGGCCCCAGGGATAATTGGTGAATGCGCACCATTCCGCGGAGATCAATGGTGATGGATAGCGATATTTGCGCGGCCCGACGATCCTCGGATGTTCGTTCAACGCCAAAGCGATCTCAGTCTTAAAGGTCAGACGTGTTCCCTCCAATATGATCTTTGGACAAAGTTTGCCGGCCATATTTTTTCCCCTTGATTCATGCCATGATCATTATACCAAAATTTGATCTGGGAAACAAGACTTTTTTGATCCCTCCGCGTTTCCATTTTCACTGCCTTTACCAATCGAAACGGCAAGGCTGGAATATGATCTTAGACCAATTGCTGCATCCACAATTGAAAACGTCATTAATCGCCTGGCGGATGAAAGGCTGTATCGGAAATAAAACCGCACAAAAATTCAAAGACCTGTGGGCGATTCGAAGACTAAGTGCGAAACGATCGCTTCGTTTTATCCCGCTCTGAAAAATGGTTTTGGGGATGATCATACTTCCAGCTAAAAATTGGTTCGGTTTGATTCTCTTTGAAATGCCCGTTTGATTTTTTGATAGATTGCAGGCGCGTTGAAAATTGGGAAGGCTCATCAGGTAAAAATCGAGAGGGGTTGTTGGCCTCAATCAAGATCAGCCAGGTGGTTAATCTGAAAATCTAAAATAAAAGCCAAAATTCTGACATCAACCACGGGAGAGGAATATCAAGATACAATGCCGCGAAACAAACGGAATGACGTGAAAAAAGAAAAATGAAAAACGCATTCATAATTTTTTCGTGTCATTGATGGGCGTCTTCAGAAATAAATTTTCTTTTTAGAATTTCAGGTAATGGAGATTTTTTCAGGACACAGAATTGGAACTCACACAGAAAAGAAGTCCAAAGTTTTTTCCGTGGGAGTCCTGTTTCCGTGTCCAACAGTTCTGAGACCTTTCGTTTCTGAGACCAATATTAAAATTTCAGACATGAACCACGGCAGAGGAATAAAAGATACAATGCCCGCGAAGCAAACGGAATGAAGGAAGAAAAGAAAAATGAAAAATGCATTCACGGTGTTTTCGTGTGATTCGTGGGCGTTTTCAAAACTAAATTTTCATTTTAGAATTTCAGGTAAAAAAAACACGCAAGCGCATTGGCGAGGGCTTTAACCCTCGCGACTCGACGCTGCGTGTTTTACGGGGGAACAATGATTGTAAGTTTCTGCTGCGAAACGCCGACCAAGCCGCTTGACTCGGAGCGATCGCATTACGGTTGTGAGTAAAAATGAACCATGACCCTGCGATTGAGCTGGCGACCAATGGGAGTCTCGTTATCGCCCAGCACCACGGTTTTGCCGTCGTACGTTTTAAAGGTCAGTGGCTCTTTTTCACCCAAACCGATCGGCGGATCGATGCGGCGCTTGATATCTTCATATAACTCAGGATACTTTTGCTTGACATCACTGAGGAATTTCTCATGGAAAAATCGGGCTCGCTGTTCTGAGAGCCTCTGATTAACTTCATCAGGCCCAATGGCGCACCCATGTCCCACGAATCGCATGCGGGTTTTATCGTCTTTCAATAAAAACGGAATTCGATCCAATAAATTGGCCCAATAGAAATGATACAGCTCTTTAGCCTTGGCAAATTTGGCAATCACATAATACATCTTTTCGCGGCCAAGGACCTCCTGTTTCAAAAACACCGTGCCTGGAAGAGTGCGGAAACTGCGACCCAGGCTATCAACTACAGCGATGGAATAATCTGCAGCTTGGCCGATCCAGTCAGAGGGTTTGATCTGCGAGGACTCTGTGATTGACCATGAGATCGGTCGCAAAATGCCGTTTACCGCTTCGGGTAATGGAATTTCGGTTCGATTATACATCCCTTTGACCGATAGTTGTAGTGCGGCATGCTTCAAAGGAACCACACCCAATATTTTCGCATCGAAATGGATCGGATGATTGTTCACCTCATCGAACAGGTTCTGCAATGGACCGAACAATGCTTCTTCGGTATTGGCATCGACCATCAACTCGACAAATTTTTTATCCTGCTGAATCCATGTCGCATCTTCGGGGCGTTGCGGCAACCGGTAATCGGTCAGAATGGTATCGGACAAAATCGTGATCTGTTCTGGCTTCACCCCCAAGGCATAAAGCGTATCCCGAACCGCCACTGCGCGCTGCTTGGCTACTTCCACTGCTTCCCCAGCACGCAGATCCGCGCTACCCTTCAAATAAATCATCAAATTTGGATCTCGCTTTGCCCGCTCCGCAAATGTCGTCAGCGGTGGCGACATAATCCATTCTCGAATGAATTTCTTATCTACCACTGCGCTATGATCGCTAAAGAACACTTTTCCGACATAAGGCAATTCGTAAATGATGCGATCGACAGTTTGAACCACAGCCGTATCGGCGCACTCCAGCCTGCCTTTCGGTATCGTATAGAAAACCGCCGATACGGTATGAACGATTGATTCGCCTGTTATTTCCTGAGCATTATCGCTAATTCGAGCAACAATATGATGCATCCCCGGCTGCGATGTCCTCCAGTCCACCACCAGGGTATCGACTGCCCCGGGTTTGAGATCAGGAATGGCGAGCTGAGCCAACAATGTCTCGCTTTCATCAAGTCCGCTGGGTTGCCGCGTTCCATGAGCCCATAGCGCTGCCGTGGAATCATACAATGAGAGCATTAAATCTTGGGCAGTGCCAATGCCATCATTAGCAACTGCCACCACAATCTTGCCCTGATAATCGTCCTCAGTGATCCATGGATGATAATCGAAATTCAGGGCAATCACCCGGGGCGCTGGTGCCGCGATGTGAAAGCGAGCGATCGGCTGATTTTTCATCTCCGCGAATCGCAGATGCCGATCTTTATCGAACGAAAACACCGCCCAATAATAATCGCCAGGCTTGAGGTTATTGAGTTCATAAAAAGTTTTTTCTAATGGGCGATTCACCTTAAAATCGTCATGACGGTTCAAATAGGCAAATAGCTCGTCTCTATCCTTTTTCGCGAGCTCTATGGTTCGAGCGACTTTCATACTGTCTGGATCGACCAGTAACCAATATTCAATTTCGTCAAACAGGTCAGGATCTCTGGTATCCTGCCAGGCCAGCGTGACGTTTTTCTGGTCGAGCCGGGCATCGGCGGCTGGGCCGCTCAGGTTGAATTGCTCAGGTCCACTGGGGAAATGGGTGATACTCCCATGATATGGCGCAGCAATCAGCTCGTTGTTCTGGTTGGATGCAAAATCGAGCCGCAGACTATTATTGCGACCGGTCATGATGTTTTTCATCATGGCATCATCCAATTGCAAGCTGGCACCGAACGTGAAATGTCCCAGGATATTCGGCTCCATGCTGTACCCCATGCTCATCGAGATGAACTGGCTCCAGTTGATTTCTGAACCGAAAGTGAAATAGCCTTTTTCATCTCTTACTTTGCGGTAATCTGTGCCGAGATTCAACTGCAATCCGTCATGGCTGCCCAAATTTAGCGCCATCCCAGCTCGGAACGTGGTTGGAAGGGGTGTCGCTTCTGCGCTATATTTCACTGCGCTGCCATAATTGGTAATTGCCACCCCGGCAGAAAGGATGGTTTTCTGGAACAATCGGCTGTCAGGATTCAACCATCGCAATTGATCGGTCCGAAGCAACAGCCCATAATCAAAAATCAGACTATTTGCCTCAAACTGGGCGAGGCGACTATTGAAGTATTTCAAATTCGCCCCAATGGAAATATTGGGCGAAAGAAAGCTGATTGGTTGTCCAAGGCTGGTGGTGATTAAAAGATTATTGCCCGAAACAGGGGCAGCCGTTTCATTGGAGCTATCGAACTCCGGGATGCCCAGATAATTCACACCGATAGCCATACGAGTTTGCTGGCTCCACTGCGTTTTTATCCTCCGGCCATAGAGAAACGAAGCATTGTAGCTATCAGCGATCCATTTGGTGTAGCTGGCCGACCATTGCCATTCTCTTAAGAAGCCCGTCGCACCAGGATTGGCGTGAAACGAATAGCTATAATCCAGCCCGCCAGTTAATGTACCAGCCACACCCAATTCCCTGGTGCCTGGCAAGAGCTTCAAATAGGCCAATCCAGCTCGCACCTGGCCGAATATCCCATTAGGGATCACCATGAAGAGCAAAGTTATCAAAATAGCAAGGTAACCATTTGCCCGATATGTCTGAGAAAGTTGTGCTGTCGTTTTCATTGTACAACCATCACTTTCTTCATTTGATGAAAATTACCGGATTTTAAGGTGATCAAGTACATACCGCTTCCAATTTTTGAACCATCATCGAGCGTTCCATTCCAATGCAAAGCGTTCCAGCCAGCCGGATAGAATTGCTCTGCCAGGGTCGTCACCTTTCTCCCGGCAAAATCGAACAATTCTAATCGCGCCACGCGATTGGAACTGAGTTTGAAATGAATGCCGAGCGGATCAGAACGATAAGCTTCAAACACGTTTCGGTCGAGATAGAACATGTTGCTGCTTTGCACTGTTACGGCTGACTGGCTGGTCCGCAGCGCGCCAAATTCGTCAATGGTGCGGAGCTCAAAGACGATGAGCTCCTGCTCCGCAGTGGTTACCAATCGCGTATCCTTGAATTTTTCACTGACCTCATACCACTGATCTGGCATCAGCTTGTTGGCAGCAATGAACTCATCGCCATAAGCTTGATCAATGCTCCCATCGGCCCGATGCACCCATAGGTCCCAGCTTTCGATCGGGTACGGGACTCTCACTTTAACCGAGATTTGCTCCCCCACTTCAATCAAAGGAGGCGTCGCGACGATTTGAGGCGACCAGTCCGATGGTGGCTTGACCGTGCAATATACCGTATCAATTGCGACATTGTTATTCAGGTGCTGAGGGAGTTCATTTTCCGCCCGTCCGACTACCTTATTGATCAATTGATGGGTACCGATGGGCAAATTATTAGCGACGGCGAAATCAAACTGCAATTTTATCGTGCCCATTGGAGCAATATCCCCCAATTCCCAAATCACAGAATCAGCCGCGATCATCTGGGGCATTGGCTGGAAGCGTCTTGCAACACCGAATGGGGACAGATAATTGGTGACCCGGACCGATTTAGCTGGTTCGGCGCTCAAATTAGTGACCAAAATCATCCAATGCACATCTGAACCTGCACGAACAAAACGGAGAGTGTCCCGATTCACGACAGCCACAGAGTCCACAATGGGAGTCTGCCAGACACCGATATCCGCGCTGCTTTCGGTCGGTTCACCTGATTTTATGATGCCATAAACCGTGCTTTGTGTTGAATTATTCACGTCATTCGTATCAAGTTGGGCAACCAGCCAGGCGGTATTTATCATCGGCCAGAGATTGCCAGGCAATGCTTGCGCTACTTGCACGCTAAATGAAATGGTTAAAGAGTCATTGGCCGCCAGCGAATCGATCTGCCAGATCAACTTATTCCCATCTCTCACTTGCGGCTCATGATCGACAGTGAGCAATTGAGTCAAATTCGGCAGGACATTCTGCACCGAAAAATCCGTCGCAGTCGCTGGTCCTAAATTCATGACAACAAGCTGGTAGTCAATAATGCCATTGGCCTTGACCGCAGGCACGCTTTCATCGCCAATAGCCACCAACGAATCGGTTCGCACCCGTTGCTCCAGCGCAAGGTCATAGAATTTTGGCCTCTCATTTCTGGGCAAGATAGCGTAAACTGTGCTCGATGAAAAATTATTTTCCAAGAATGGATCATTCGTCGCCGAGACGAAGCTGGTATTGATAAGCGGTGTAAAGTTCGCCACGATGTCGCCGACCAATTTGAGCTTCAAAGCGAGATCGATCTTATCGCCTGGATTCAAAGAATCAATATGCCAGAATAACGAATCAGACCTTTGCTCTATCGGAAGAGGAGTCGTCTCAATAACCGCTGTCAAGCCCGGAATAATGTTCACCACCTCGATATTCCGCGCTGTACTTGGCCCTAAATTGTTCACCACAACCTGGTAGTCAATCATTCCCTCTGGCAATACGACTGGGACGATGCGATCATCCTTGGTCATCACAGAATCGGTGATTGCCGTTTGTGTAATTGCCAGATCGCAATCGTAAACTGGCTTCGGGTACAAAACCCGGATCGTGTCTTTTGCCAGATTATTCTCCAAATTGCCATCGTTATCGGCAAAGGCCTCTACCTGGCTGATGAGCCATTCAGTCTGATGAGATTTGAGCGAGGGGAGTTTGACGTGGACGGCAATCATTCGCTCTTCATCAGGAGCTAACTTGGTCAATTTCCAGTGCAACCGCTGGTGTATAATGCTGGCAGGCGGTAGCGTTGTACTGAGAAACAACGCGGAATCGGGCAGCACCTGAGAAATTCTCACATTGTCCGCATTTCCAGCACCGTGATTTTTGATTTTCATGATGTACTGATAGCTCTGCCCTGGCATGATTGCGCTGAACTCTCGCTCGTCAATTACTACGGTCGTATCGGTGACAGACATAAGCTGGATCGAGAGGTCAGATGGTGATGGATACAGGACATATACCGTGTCACGAGACCGATTGTTGTCCCAATTGTTATCGTTATCTGCCAGCAAATCTACCTGACTGGTGAGCAATTTTATCACATCCGAATGTGGGGCTGGAAAATTCACTGTTACCGTCATTGTCCGCTCTTCATTTGGAGCGAAGTTGGTGAATTGCCAGATCAACGCTGACTGCCTCTGGAAAGACGGTTGCGCCGAAGCGCTTACCAGCGTCACTGAATCTGGGAGGGCCTGAGTGACTCGCACGTAACCCGCTTTGCCAGGACCATCGTTTTTTATTTTGATCCGATATTGATAGTTTTGTCCTGGCATCACCGCATTGAACTTCTGACCACTCATAGCAATGCTCGTATCAGTAACCGATGACAATTGGATCGAAAGGTCAGCAGGAGTCGTCCCTGGGACAAAATAGCTGCCGGTTCCCCTGAGCTTAAAATTGCCAAGCTGCTGTGGCAAATTGACGGTGACGTCAACGATTCGCCAGGTGTTATTGCGAATCGGGTCGGGTGAAAAATGAGCTAACAAATAGAAATGTTCGATCAAATCCGCCAGTCGTTGATAGATTGAAGACATTTGGTCTGCAGAATAAGCCATATAAAACAGGCCGCCAGTTTGATCAGCAATTTTTCGCAAGATATCCCTGATGGTAAAATCACCAAGGCAGATTGTATAAATCGGGATATGATATGCCAGGGCGTTGTCAATAACGGCTTCAGCAGTGGTAGTAGAATTGTTATCGCGGCCATCGGTATAGACGATGATCCGAGGCCGACTGGTCTCCAATTTGGTCTCCTGAATGGCCGCCATCAATGCATCGTACAATGCCGTGCCAAAATCGGTTTTGGCTTCATCAATTGTCTTGAATAAGATACTTTTGTCGCTGGTAAATGACTGAACTTTGACGACCTTTTGGTTAAACAGAATAACCCCAGCCCGATCCACTGGTCGAAGTTGATCAATATAAAGTCGTGCTCCTGCCTTAGCGTCATCCAATTTTTCGGTCATACTGGTACTCACGTCCATCACCAGCATCGTGCTCGTGGGCACATGTCTATCGTGCAACACCTCTCGAATGAGCGGCGCGGGCAACTGTTGATAAAGGTCCGGATTAGACGGAATCGAATGATCCTCAGCGTGATATTCGACCAGCGGAGTCCAAATCTCCTTAATCGGCAATCCAATCTGAGCGACTTCATCAGGACCCAGCCATCGGCTGGTATCCGCCAGATCAGTGACAAAATTGCCGCTACTATCAAATACGGTAATCGTCGAGATTATCGGATATGGAAAATTCGGGGTTAAACCGTGGATTATGGAGTCGGCCTGAATGCTGATATTTTCGATATTCACGCTCAAAGTATTTTTCGACACCCGGGTTTGGACGTCGCCCTGAGCATGAAGCGCTACCCCACCAATCATCATCCCAGCCAGGATGAAAATCATCCCAGCAATAACCTGAACATCGAATTTTCTCGTTGTCGGTCCCATAGCTGCTTACCCATTGTTGAATAAATGTGAGAACGAAGTTTAAATTTAAGCCCAGCATCGAACTATCCAACTGAACATTTACTTTTTGCGCCAGACCAAGTAGGATCTAAGATAAAGCAACACAATTGGAATTTGAAATGCCTGTTGTCTGCTATCTTTCTAACTCCTCGTTTTTTGCTCGTTGCAAGTGCCAAAGCGATCACGATACCTGTTGCGCGTCTCGATTGTTTTCAAAATTCTACCATCAATCAGACAATTTTCGTGCCAGCAAAATGTCATGATTACTAACAACCACGATTTTTTTGAGTTAACGGGGACAATCAATAGCAAAATCGTAATTGGAACATTGGAAAAAAGTGGTGAACATATCAACAAAATATGTTAAATAATGAGACACTTAAGGGGACTATGAACATTTATTAAAATTTTTGCTCACAGAATTTAATAAAATTTTTTAATGATTGGCAACGGAAGACGATGGATCGCTGGCCTGGTTTATGATTGGGTCAAATATTCTAATTTGAGGGGAATACCTGTTGGGTGATTGCCCAGATATAATTTGCTGCTGAATTAGATGATGGTGTAATATGCAGGGATAACTATCGAGGCGCGAGGCATTCCACCTCGCACCTCGTTCGCACTGGCATAAAAATTCCAACATGCAGTTCGTTGGAGGGAAGCCTTCGCTGCTGATGGCCGCTTGGCCTTTTGTCACGAACTGGTTCTGATATTAAAGACAACGCCTTTTGGATCGGGACAACAAAGCTGGGTCGTCTCTTTGATCCAATTATTCGCAGGGAGCTAGGCCTCGTATTGCTTGCTGATTAAAAATGGAATCAAGCTCTGCAAAGCAAACATGCAAATACCCTTTCCGCTGGGGATAACAATTTTTCCCTGACCGACGACTTCAAAGGAATCCCCTGGTTTGAGATTTGCCCCGCAGCGTTCTTTGACCTCTGCCACTTCGACAATCAGATTTTTCATGATGAGACCTCCCGATTTGAATGATAAATTTTGGCAAAGGAAATAACGATTTTGCCCGGCCTTTAAGATAATTTAACACAAAATTTGTAATCTGGCAAGGGTTATTTTCTGAAATTTTTAAGCTATTAATTGAATAGAATTGGAACTTAATCCCATCAATTAAATATAAAATGAAGCAACTTTTCTGGGTCACTTTTAAAAATATTTCTATTGATTTTTAAGCCATAAAGAATTATATTCGCGAACGGAATTTTTTGGGTGGATGAACCTTTCAGAGAACATTGTGAGCGTCAAACGACGCATCAGTCATGCATGCCAGAGAGCTGGAGTCGACGAGAACAGCATCATTTTGGTCGCAGTGTCAAAAATGGTTCCAGCAGAGATGATCCGAGAAGCTGTCGCTCATGGGATCGCTCATATCGGTGAAAATCGGGTTCAAGAGGCTGAGCAAAAATTTAAACAATTGGGCCGTATCGCAACCTGGCATTTGGTCGGTCATCTCCAGACCAACAAAGTTAAGAAGGCCTTACAGATTTTCGATTTAATTCAGTCGCTCGATAGCTATCATCTGGCAGAGGAAATCAATCGGCAGGCGCAGCGATTAAATCGCAAAATTGAGTGTCTCGTTGAGGTGAACACTTCTGGCGAGCAGTCCAAATTCGGAGTCGCACCAGAACATTGTTTAGATCTCATTGCGAAAATCTCCTTGCTGCCGACAATTCAAATTAGAGGGCTCATGACGATCGGCCCGATCTCCCCGGATCCAGAATTGGTAAGGCCAAGTTTCCGATTATTGAGAGAATTAAAAGAAAAAATTCAGCAACAAAACTATCCCAATGTATCCATGGATTATCTTTCGATGGGAATGACCAATGATTTTGAGGTCGCCATCGAAGAGGGAGCAAATATGATCCGCGTGGGACGAGCGATTTACGAACAAAGCTACAAATAAGTCAGATATGGAATTTTAAGTTCACCCCCCTAATAAAAGAGCACGAGCCATGATTCGATTGATTAGCTTTATCGCAGATGTTTATATCCTTGTCTTGGTAATTCGGGCGGTCCTTTCCTGGATCCCCCACAATCCTTATCAACCATTGATCAAATTGATCTATCAGGTCACGGATCCACCGCTTCGCTTTATTCGACAATTTATCCCGGCAATTGGTGGCATCGATGTTTCGCCGATCATTTTAATTTTTGCGATCTATTTGCTCGAAAAAATACTAATCACTATCTTTTGATCCCCCTAACCAAACGTGGAGGAATTTAGATTGAAGCTCACTCCATTGGATATAAAAAAGCAGGTCTTCAAAAAAGTCTTCCGAGGTTATGATCCAATTGAGATCGAGACCTTTTTGGAGATGGTCGCCGAGGAGTTCGAAGCATTGATTAAAGAGCGAAACGATCTTTCTGATGAGGTGCTAAAGCTCAAAACACAGCTTCGGGATTATCAGGAAGTCGAGAAGACCTTCAAGGAATCGCTCATGAACGCCCAGCAGACAATCAATCAGTCGCGCGAAAATTCGAAGCGCGAGGCTGATCTGATCATCAAAGAAGCTGAGGTTCGGGCTGAAAAGATCATCGAAAATGCAAAAATGCAATTGATCGAAATCAAAAATGAACTCATGGTGGTCAAGGCGCAGAAGGACTCTTTCGCCAAGCGGCTGCGGCATTTGCTGGAATCGCAATTGGAACTGCTGAGCGTTCTCGAAATCGATGATCTTGGTTTTGGGGAACCAGGTGTTGCTCCCAAACCTAAGGACCAAAAATATCAAATTCGAGAGCCTGCTTTTTTAGCAGCCAATCCAGATCAAAAAAAAAAGAGTACTGACACTCCACCCGATGAGCGACGCAAAGATGTGAAAATTTCGGATCAATTCATTTTTTAGACTCAAGGCAACGGGAGCAACAGATTGCTTAAGTCGCAATTGGGAGCTATTACCTGGGATGTTGAAATCTATTCAACTTTGTGCATGGATTGATAGACGGGTTTAGCTGGGATTTGAGTACTGGTACTCACTCAGGTAGAAGTCGCTACCGTCGAGCAGCGGTCCGAGTAACCAATTTTCTGAAATCAATAAAAAAAAACAGAATCAGGGAGAGCAGCTATGAGAGTACGACATCACATTCTGTATTTTTTAATTGCTTTTTTCTTTCTATTCATGGGATGTGCCAAAAGGATCCAGTTCAGCTATGATGAGATCAAGCCAAATGCCATCCTGAAAATTCAAACCACTTCGGGACAAAGCTGGAACGGATTAATTCAAAACAAATCATCTGACCATTTGCTTCTCAAACAGAGCCGCTTCGATAATCGTTATGTTAAAATAAATCGGTCAGACATCACCCGTATTACAGGTCGGGAGCTGGTATTAGACGGCTTGGGTGAAGTGATCTCAGAATGGGAAATCCAAGATCAGCAGAGCAACAAGAACTTAGCGCTTTACTCAATTGGAGGACTCAGCCTGAGTTTCGGCATTAGCTTTTTCATTGGATCTTTGGTGAACCGAAGTATCGAAGATACCGACCGAGGACGGCAACTCCTTTGGGGCACCACAGCGATTGGCACTGCAGTCGGTGGCTATTTTTTCGCTTCTTTGGGGAAGAACAAAGATCGGGTGTTGGCAATCGAGAAAATCCGCGATCAGCGCTATGCTGAAGCGCGCAGTAAATACGAAGAGCGGAAGAAAAAACATGATCTGATTCGCCAACAATTAGAAAAGGAAAAAGCAGAGCAAGAGCGGCAAGCTCGAGAGTTAAAGCAGTTGCAGGAACAAATGAAAACCAAGAAAGAGAAACAGAATTAAGATTTCGTGAGGTGCACAATTGTCGGAATTGAGAGCGAAGATCGAAGAAACTGTACGCTTTCTAAGGACTAAAACCAATGCCACCCCGAATATCGGCATTATTTTGGGTACTGGTTTGGGCGCATTGGTCGATGACATCGATATTGAGGTGGCGATCTCTTACGCTGACATCCCAAATTTCCCCATTGCCACAGTGGAATTTCATGCGGGGAAACTCATTTTCGGCAAGCTTTGTGGGAAATCCATTGTCGCAATGCAAGGGCGCTTTCATTATTATGAAGGCTATACTATGCAGCAAATCACCTTCCCGGTGCGCGTAATGAAATTTTTGGGGGTCCATACATTGTTGGTGTCGAACGCCTGCGGCGGCATTAACGCCAATATGAAGCCCGGGGATATTATGCTGATCACCGATCACATCAATTTGCTGGGCGATAACCCGCTCATCGGGGAGAACGACGATAGCCTCGGGCCTCGCTTCCCCGACATGTCGGAGCCTTACTCGAGGAAGCTCATCCAACTGACAGAGCAAATCGCGCAGCAGGAGGGATTAACGATCAAAAAAGGCGTTTATGCAGCGATGACGGGTCCGAATCTTGAAACGGCCGCAGAATATCGATTTCTACGAACTATCGGCGCTGACGTGGTTGGCATGTCCACGATCCCAGAAGTCATTGTGGCCATTCATAGCGGAATGAGCGTTTTGGGATTCTCTGTCATTACCGATGCCTGCGTGCCAGAAGAGCTCAAGCCAGCCAATATTCCCGAGATCATCGAGACGGCTAAAAGGGCTGAGCCAAAATTGACCCTGCTGATCAAAAAAGTTGTTGAGCGATTATAGACCATCATTTCATTAGGGACTGAAACGATTATCATGCATTTGAGCTGCCCTATTGCTCCGCTCAATTTGGGACAGCGCAAATTGATTATCATTCTCTGTTCAGCTCCGTGCTCCTGATGGAACAAGAGGCAATAGGAAGAATTCCAGGTGACTAGAGACCAAAAACTTGTTGAGCTTCATTTATTTGCTCGTTTCATTGAGACGCTGACAGGTTTCTGTTGCAAAAAGCGCAACTGAAAAAAATGTCATTCCTGGAAATGCAAGAATCTCTTTTAAGCTTTGGAATTTTTGATCAAGTCTTTGTTGATCGATTTCAAGGACGGGGTTAATTCGATGGTGCAACCGTAGGGCTATTTTCCACCCATCTGCGGCAAAGATGGCATTTCAAAATCGGCGGATGGGACCCAAATGATAAAATTTGTTCATTGAAAAATTTCCATTACAAGGAACTTCAAGGCTCAAATTTCGTTTCACTTGCCTCAGCAACATCGAGATGGTGGCGCAACATAAAAACCTTTTTGCCAGGCACGCAATTGATCGTGATTGCGTGGCTGAAGAATGTCTGGTTCAATAAAAAATTTGCAATTCGAACAGGTTTAATATCGACCTATCAATTTATGGATCGCATAAGGAGGAGTTATTGATTTATGGCGACACTCGATTTAGATCATTATCGGCAATTGATTTTAGAGAAGCGCAAAGAGATTTTTGAAGAGCTCAATGAGGGCGAATTGAAAGAGTCGATCCAAGAGGGGCCAGGGGAAAACTCCTATGCCTTCCATTTGGCGGATGTCGGCTCCGATAGCAATGAACGGGAGAAATCTTTTCTGGTCGCCTCGATTGAGGGAGGTCTCCTGGCAGAGCTAGATGATGCGTTGCAAAGAATTGAACATGGAACGTATGGGATCTGTGCAATCTGCGAGCAGCCGATCGATCCGAAACGGTTGGAAGCGATTCCCTATACAAAATTGTGCATTCATTGCAAAGCAAAAGAGGAGCGCGCTTGATTTTGATAGTCAGAGAATGATGGCCCGAGGGAGGCGCTCCTCCTTAACGGCACTATGAGCTCATATCATCAATGCTAATTGTCAGAGTAAAGCTGAGCCAATTTCATCGCCGCATTGGAAAAGCAAAGGGATTTTGTGTACTGGTCAAATATAAAATTACTGGCATGGTCAGCCGTCATCGTTTTCTTTGATCAATTAACCAAAATGTTGATCAAACAATCCATGAACGAAGGTGAGCATATCGATATTATCACGAACGTCCTGAGACTAACCTATGTGAAAAATCCTGGTATGGCGTTTGGGATTCAGATTGGGGGGAACCTTTTCTACACGATTTTTGCTTCAATCGCCTGTCTAATCATCCTTGCCTATTTCTTCCGTCTGCGTCCCGAAAATTTTTGGGCTCGTTTTGCACTGGCTTCGATCCTCGGCGGGGCCATTGGAAATTTAATCGACCGATTTCGTTTTCAAGAAGTTGTCGATTTCATTGACTTCGTGATTATTCATTGGCCAGTGTTTAACGTCGCCGATATCGCTGTGTTCATCGGTATGACCATTTTGATTATCGTCGTCATATTTGATAAAGGTCATGAAGAGACCGAAGAGGAGCAATTGGAAATCAGTTAACTTTCTGACGAGTTCAGCTATGCAACTGACCAATGAATTTTAGAGCCATGAACGATATTGGCATCACAGCAAACCAACCTCAAGATAGTTCTATCAGAGTTATCATTATAGCGCCAGACCAGCCCCAGGATCGCATCGACCATTATTTATCAACCCAATTGGAGCGCATTACCCGCTCTCGCATCCAGAAATTGATCAAGGATGGCAAAGTCACCGTTGATCAGCAAATCGTTAAACCCAGCTTCAAAATAAAACCAGGGCAGACCATTGTCATCACATTCCCGCCTCCGCCAACTTATGAGCTCATCCCGCAGGAAATTTCATTAAATATCGTTTACGAGGATGAAAGCCTGCTGGTGATCAACAAGCAAGCTGGATTGGTAATGCATCCGGCCTATGCCAATGTTAGCGGTACTTTGGTCAATGCTTTGCTTTATCATAGCCAGAGTCTCTCCACCCTCAGCGGTATTTACCGGCCTGGTATCGTCCATCGTTTGGATAAAGACACGTCTGGGCTGTTGGTGATTGCCAAAAACGACTTTGTCCACGCCAACCTGGCCGAGCAGTTTTCGCGTCGAACCATTTTGCGAGAGTATCGGGCTCTGGTTTGGGGACATTTCAAACAAAAAAGCGGCCGAATCGAAACGCTGATCAATCGAAGTTTGCGAGACCGAACGCGGATGACCATTTCTTCCAAATCGGGCAAACCAGCGATTACGAATTATGAGGTGTTAGAGGAGTATCCTTTGATCTCCTTGCTGCGAGTGAGGTTAGAAACTGGGAGAACGCATCAAATTCGGGTCCATCTGGCGTCGAAAGGACACCCGGTGCTGGGGGATCCCACTTACGGCGGCAGGGGCAAGCAGGTGCCAAAATTCAATCAACAGGACCAAAAGATCGCTCTTCAATTGCTTCGCATCATGCCACGGCAGGCACTTCATGCGAAAACCCTGGGATTTATTCATCCAGAAACTGGGGAAAAACTGCTATTCGATTCGGAGTTGCCAGAGGATATTCAGCGGGTCATCGAGCTTCTTGAGAAGCTGAGAGCCTCCCGGCGCAATGCGGATCCCAAATGATGCCCAAATTTCTGCCATGAACAACTAAAATTTATTTTTTAGGATAACCGTAAAACACACCAAATCACGTTAAAAGCGTTTTTTGATTGAAGCGTCCTGTGTTATAATTTCGTGGGCAAAGCGTTTTTTTAATATTGCCATGGTTCATTCTAAAATTTGGATATAACCTGAAATCCGAAAATCAAAATGAACACCAATAATTTTCCCACGGAACACACAAAATCTACCAATAGCGCTTTTTGTCCTTCAGAATTGCGTTTCATTCTGTGTATTTCGCAGGCAAATATTTTTTTCCTTTCAATCGATATGGGTCATTTTAGATTTTTAAGCTACAACAGATTGCTGGCCAATTCTGCTAATTCCGACCTCTCCCCTTTTTCCAGGTTGATGTGCCCATAAATTTTTTGCCCTTGCATTTTCTCGATCAGATAGCTAAGACCGTTCGATTGGCTGTCCAAATAGGGGTGATCGATCTGAAAGATATCCCCAGTGAACACCATTTTCGTGCCCTCCCCAGCGCGGGTGATGATGGTCTTAATCTCATGCGGGGTCAAATTTTGTGCTTCATCCACGATAAAATAAACTTGCACCAGGCTGCGGCCTCGAATGTAGGCGAGCGGCGTGATCACCAGTTTCTCTTCCTCCAACAGCTCCTCGATTTTTTTATGCTTCGCATCCGATTTTGCAAATTGATTTTTGATCACACCGAGATTATCATAGAGCGGTTGCATGTAGGGATCAAGCTTCGATTTGATGTCCCCAGGCAGATAGCCGATGTCCTTATTGCTCAACGGTACTACTGGCCGCGCCAGGTAGATCTGTCGATACAGTTTCCGCTTCTCCAAAGCTGCCGCCAGCGCTAATAGGGTCTTCCCAGTGCCAGCTTTGCCGGACAACGAGACCAGTTGGATTTCTGGATTCATCAACAATTGCAGGGCAAACGTCTGTTCTGCATTCCTGGGGATTATCCCATAGACTGGCACTTTGTCCACGCGTTTGATGGTCTGGGAGAAAGGATCAAAATAACCCAGCGCCGATTTTTTGCCATCCTTCAGAATGAGATTTTCGTTGGGAACCAGAGGACTATCGATTGGAATGGCGGCAGGGTCAATTTCGAACGGTACCCGATACATCTGATCAATGAGATGCTCTGGGACGTTTTCAATGATGCGGCTGCCCTTGTACAGTTGAGAGAGGTCGCGAACATGATCGGTGGTATAATCTTGCGCCATCAGTCCGATCGATTTGGCCTTCATCCGCAAATTAACATCCTTGGAAACCAGAATCAGTGGCCGGCGGGGCTGCGATTTAGCAAGCAAAAACGCTGTGTTCAAAATGTGATGGTCGGGTTTATTGGGCGAGAAATTGAACGCCAATTCCTCATGAAATTTTTGTTCCAGCTTGATGCTGATCTTTCCCAGACCAGGCCCGATTTCTACGCCATCATCAAAAATCTTATCCCCGCTGAGCGAGTCCAAAGACCGCAGGAACTCCCGTGCATGGTAATTCAGCGTCTCATTGCCTTTTTTGAATTGATCCAGTTCCTCCAAAACTGATATCGGTATCACGATATCATGCTCTTGAAACTGATAAATGCAGGAACTGTCATGAAGAATCACATTGGTATCAAGTACAAAGATTTTTTTCTTTTTCTGTTTCATATAATGCGCTTTTAAATTGATCAAAAATTGCTCGAACTGTTATCGTTTCATAAACATTGCCGACCCGATTCCTTCGAAATCTGAATCTCGACCAGGGGGAGTCTATGTTTGACCGATCGCTCCAGTTCGCTGTCATCTAATTTGATCGACTGAAAATCAAATTGCCAAAAACGAGCTATCATGGCCACAGAAACGGGTTCCTTCTGCTTTAGAAGAGCTGCTTACTAAAAAGAGCAGTCAAAAATTTATGAGACATCCTCTTGCTCGAAATTCAACTCCCTGTTTGCTTCAACCTCATGGTCTAAATTGAATTGGTCACAGGAGCAGAGCTTATCAAACACAGATCATCGCTATCGACCGGATCGCTCATGGCGGCAGGTGATGGACGAAGGATCTATCAACACGAAAATATGAATTCGGATGAAATTAGTTGGCCATAGTCTATATTGAAATTCGCAGCCATCCATCACGGGTCTCAATAAAGCTCGATTAAGATCGGCATTGCTCGACATGTTAAGTGGTTCGTTCAAATTTCCACTAATGACACATTTGGCTTGGCATAGCTTAATCGCGCAAGCCGCTGGGTGGTATGGTACGAATCGAGACCGCTCACTGTAATTGTGCCAGCTTTCTCCAAATCCACATAGCCGTCGTCCATTAAACATTCTCGTGGCAGAAACGTTTCAATTATCGATCCAATCATCAAAATCGTATTATTGATTTTTATGTGATATTCTTCCTCATACTTCACCCCGATTTTAATGCGACTCTCTTTTACGTAGGGTGCTGGATGTGCAGGACTAAAATCGGGGGACAAATGCACAGCGTCGAATTCAGAGATCTCGCGATCATAACGAGCGCTGGTCTGATGCGCGCTTTTAAAAAAAGATCGATGAACATGATTAATGGTATAAAAACCAGTGGCCTTGATATTCTCGTAAGTATGCCGCGCTACAATAACTGGCCGAAAAATCAGACCAATCAGTGCCGGATCAGCACCGATATGCACGGCTGAAGAGAATATTGCCAGATTAAGCTGGCCATGCTCAGAGATACTTCCGATTAAATTCGCACTTTTGAACCCACTCAGCGAATTGATAAAGTTCGTCCGAAACCGCTTCTCCATCCTTTGATAATCTTCGCGATCGAAATGAATGATTTCCATCTCTCTCACACCCTCCTGATATTTAACCTAAAATTCTAATATGAACTCATCATTCCTGAAATATTTTTCTTGGTCACAGAGATCACCAATCAATCACAGCAATCACCGAGAAAGGGATCAGAATTTATCCTCAGTGAACCCGGCGATTATCTGAAGTCTCTGTGTCAAAAAACCAATTGAATTTATCAGCCATGAGTTCACTCTAAAAAGTTTCAAACCAGGAATTTCACAAATGAACACAAATTGATTTTTTGTATGTTTTCTGATATTGAATTTGTGAAATTCGTGCAATTGGTGGATCTTAGAGTGAACTAAACCATCATCAGGCATTTTGCAATAAATTCGGTTTAGAAATTCAGCTTTAACCTGGAATTCTCAAATGAAAAAGATACCCACCGAGCACGCAAAAATAAACTGAAAGCACTTTCTATTTCTCTTCTTTCGCCTGTTTCCGAGTGCTCCGTGGGCAAAAGTTTTTTATAGTTCGCTGCCATGATTCAATTGAGACATCTTGTTATTGGTCTCACAAACGAATACTCTCGGAATTATTGGCTACGGAAATAGAACTCACACGGAAAAAGCCTTTCTGAATTTCATTTCCGTGTCAGTTCCAATTCTGCGTCCTGAAATATTATTACTTGAAATTCTAAAATGAAAACATATTTTTTAGCCTGTTCATGGAACGCATGAAAATGGACTGAAAACACTTTTCATTTTTCTTCTTTCGCATCGTTCCGTATCTTTCGCAGGCAAAGGATCTTTATATTCTTCTGCCCTGGTTCATTTTAGAAATTCCGTTTTAAAATAAATTGTATCTCAATTCGAAACCAGCCTCCAAATCATTTGATTGGTCCAATAGCACGTATCTCTGCTTCAGCATTGATGAAATCAAGGTCAATAATCTTTGGGTGAAAGACAATTTTTCTGACTGAACGATATGCGATGAACCTGAATGCTCATTTATCTACCACGATCCAGGCGATATATTTTCCATCGGTCTCGATCTCTGCGGTTAATCCAAATTCCTGTACCATCTTTTGAATCTGCTGGGGCGAGAAAAAGTGGCTTCGCATCAAGAACAATCTTTCTGCAACAGCTACCATCTTCACGGCGAAATGATGAATATTGGGCTCTTCAATAACCAGGCGGCCATTTGGCTTGAGGACCCTAATCAGCTCAGCGATAGCCAATCTTTGATCGGCTAAATGATGAAATGCATCGACCATTACAATGCGGCTGAAAGTTTCATTCCGAAATGGGAGTCGTTCAATGCGCGACCGAACTGGTATGAGCAAGGCCTTCTTGCGCGTTTGTCTCAGCATCCGATGCGACAAATCACACACGATCACCCCGTCGACTGTATGGCGCAATTGCTCTGAAACTCGGCCAGTCCCACCTGCGGCATCCAACAGCCAGCCGGTTGTCGGTAGTCGCAGAAGTTGCTTCAACCGATCATGGGATTGCTTCCCAATAAACTTGTCGTAGCAAGATGCCAACAAATCAAAATGATCGAACATCGCCGCTGCCCCTTCTCTCTCATCTAAATTATCACCTGGGCAATGAACATGTTTCAGCAGTCATCGCGGAGTATTAACCATCACCTGGATCCATCAATCCCGAATTCTCTCCGCCTCTGCCCTATCAAACGCGATGTACTGCCGATGATTAAAGCAAGACAATATTGTGTTGCCGACAAAGTTGAATCATCTCTTCGGGCCAGATCCCAGCCTGAATTTCGCCAATATGGGCTTTTCGAAGGTAGAACATACATAGCCGCGATTGGCCGATGCCCCCACCAATGGACAGCGGCAATTCCCCAGCCAAAAGCCGACGATGAAACAACAGTGATTTTCGCTCCAGAGTATTGGTCAAGCGAAGCTGTCGCTCCAGTGCTTCCGGATCCACGCGAATTCCCATCGAAGATAGCTCATAAGCCATGTCCAGCAGTGGGTAATAGACCAGGATATCCCCATTGAGACCATGGTACCCGTTGGCATTGGGTGTTGACCAATCATCATAATCGGGCGCCCGACCGTCGTGGGGTTGTCCGTTTTTTAATTTTCCCCCGATCCCAATTAAAAAAACGCTCCCGTATTTCTTGCAAATGGCTTTTTCTCGCTCTATCGGGGATAAATTCGGGTATAGCTCTAACAGTTCTTCGCTATGGATGAATGTGATCTCATCCGACAAAATGGGCTGGATTACGCCGTGTTGCTGCGCCACGTATTTTTCAGTTCGCTTGATCACCTCATAAATCTTTCGAACAATCTTCTTCAAAAACTCAAGATTTCGCTGCTCTGGCGATATGACCATCTCCCAATCCCATTGATCGACATAGAGCGAATGGAGATTATCTAAAATTTCATCAGGTCTGATCGCATTCATATCGGCATGCAATCCCTCCCCCTGTTTAAAACCGTAATCGGCCAACACCATCCGTTTCCATTTTGCCAGCGATTGAACCACCTCCACCTCCAAATTGTCCATGGCTTTAACGCGAAACGAAACTGGCTTCTCGATCCCATTCAGATCATCATTAATACCAGTCCCGGCTTTGACAAACAGTGGCGCCGTCACCCGAATGAGGTTGAGCTCCACCGCCAGATTAATTTGAAAGAACTCCTTGATCAAACGAATCGCTTTCTCGGTTTCTTTGAGACTGAGTAGCGGTCGGTAATGGTTGGGAGGAATAAAACGTGTCATCATAAAAAAGGTTACTCCTATTGTGAATTCCTGATTTATTAGCCATTCCCTGAGATCATCGCGGCAAGCTTTCGATATGCAGTGGCGAACCTGCGTGAGGATCGGATTTGCCCTGTGATGATGGTCGGCCGATTTTTCACTTGATTTTTCGGTTTTTTAATGGTAATATATAATACAGTTTTTTTGCTCAGAAGCAATAATTTTCTTCATCTCATAGCATCAATTTTTCCAGGAAGCTGATCAAAGCAGCCGAACAATTTCAAATTTGTGAGTTATGCCAGTGGCAATACGCTACAAGCTGTCATAATTTAATCAATTCAAAAATCAAGTTTTGCTGCCCTAAAATTGTCCAATACAAAGTGGCCGAAAATCAGCCATACCATTTCACAAGATCAAAAAAGACGAAAAATTCATTTTTGAAATCTCATTAGATTCAAAGTAGTTACAGCAACGAAATTTTTTGGCAAGGTAGTTGCTATTGAAGCAATGGAATTGATCATTTAGAACTGGCGATTTTGGGGCAGCAGAGCAAGAATCCGATCTATGTCATGATCTAAACGAAAAGGGTCAAATCGTGAAACTTTTTTTCAAGTTCTTGATCAGTCTGCTCTCGCTGCCGTTTCTCATCCCGTGGTTTTTGGCGGACAAGGTTTTCGAATTATTGTTTCAGCCCATCATTTTCCAGCGTTATAAGCTGGCAATTTCTCGCACCAAGCGATGGCTTTTAAAGACGATCAAATGGGCTTTGCCTATCCTGTTGATCGGCTACCTGATTGCAAAGACCATCGCTTTTTTTCGGCATTATTTGAGCATTTGGGCAGGACTGAAACATTTGCCCTGGGTGTTCGCCTATATTTATAACACAGATATCCGACCGGTGCTGATTTGGCTGGTTCGTCCCGTCAATCATTTGGTCTATTATCTGAGCGGCGGCAATATTTACCCAAATGTATGGGATTTTTTCTGGTCATTTTACCTTTGTTCAATTCCTGTTTTGTTCATTGTCAATCTGGTTTATCGATCGATCAAAACCTACGTCACGATCAATCGGGCAGTTTCGATGCGGAATCGAGCGGTTCGGGATGTCAATATCGTCAAATTTTCTGAGGCAGCACGACCCGATGAGGTGTTCTTGGGGTTGGACCTGAACCGGAATAGTCAGCCGTTTTATGTGAAACGCGATTGGCTCAAAGGTCATATCCAGGTGATTGGTGGGCCTGGAACGGGTAAGACCGAGAGCATTGTTCAGCCAATCTGGTTTCAAGAGATGCGGCGCAATGTGGCCACGATTGTCCTGGACGGCAAGGCTTCCAGCCGCAACATCGATCGGTTTTACACCATCGCGACCTCCCTGGCGCAGGCGCAGGATATTTTGTATTTCAATCCAACAGATCCAGCGCGCTCTGCAACCTACAACCCCCTGCTCCGCGGCACGGTCGGCGAGGTGAAACAGAAAATCATGGCCAGCATCAATTGGGCAGAGCATACGGCTGAAAGTCGCGACCGTTTGGACTCGGCATTGAATATCTTCCTCCGAGCGATGGAAGAGACAAAGGTTTACTTCAATCTCCGCGAACTGCTGGAATACTTTCAATCGCGCGGCTATGTGGGCAGGCAAAGCGAACGCGTCAACGATTTTTATGTGAAAAACGGCTTGAAAGAGATCTTCTCGAACTATGCCGCCTTCCAATCCAGCACCTCGTTTTTCATAGGTCTGCTGCGCGATATTTTTCAGTCGGGCTATGGCCAATTGCTGGTCACCGATAAACCAGAAATCGATATCATTAAAATCTACCAGAATCACAAGGATTGTTATTTTACCTTGCCGCTTCAGCAGGATGAATCCACAACTCGATTTTTGGGGCAATTGATCCTGCAAGACATTCGGCACTGTTTTCATCATATCGCTTTAACTGCGGGCGATTCCAGTCCTGCCGAGGGGCTATTGATCATCGATGAGCTGGCGAAATTCGTCAGCCCCCATTTTCTGAAATTGCTGGAAGCCAGCCGCAACGTCGGTGTCAGCGTTTGTTACACGAATCAATCCCTGGCCGAACTGGACAACCCAGCATTGAATTTGTCGAAAATCTTTATCGATCAGTTGACTGAACAGACCAATATCGTGTGTTGTTTTCAACTTGGAAGTCCGGAGAGCATTCAAATGATGTTAAATCGTTTTGGCAAGACAGCATCGCCGACCAACGGAACGGGCCAAAAATTTAATTTCAGCGACCCCAATTTGCTGAAATACCTTGACGTGGGAAAATGTGTTATTTTCATTCGCCGTCCCCATTATTTTACGGTCCTGAAAACTGGCTATTTTAAATTCGATAGACTCATTAGGTTCGGGGGAACAAAAGAAGGTTCCTTGGGCAACTGAACTTGCAAAGATCTGTGGGAATAGATTGGGTTTCACTCGACAAACGACCAGATCACTAAGCATAGCAAACGGTTTGTTGCGCTGGCTGACAATCAGCCTTTCGCGGGAGCTATATTGTGTCAGAGTTTATTTTTTAGACAGGAACCCAGATTAGTTGATCAAATTCACCAAGCTGATAATTTCGAATGTTATGATATGTCCCTTTACCTCAATTTTGAAAGAGGGACTATTTTCACGTGGGAATCATAAAATTGAATTAAATCGGGTGGCATTAATTTTTTAATCATACACTTTCAGCCCAATGTTCTGGAATGAAGTGCAAAAACTGGAGTGTTGGGTGATAGTGATTCATATTTTGTGCCTGGCTCGATCGGATGCGGAACGATTGTGCTTAGGCTTAAGCTGTGGGTCAAATGTTTTGTTTTAGGAGGAAAGTCATGCAAACCGTTTTACAAGCACTCCAAAATGTCATCAATTATCTGATACTCTTTGCCTCACCCATCCTGGTCATCGCGCTCATTATGGCTGGGTTCAATATGGCGAGTTCGGATAGCAGCCGGCATGAAAAGGCGAAACGCCAGCTCATCGGAATCGGCATCGCTGCAATTCTGATCTTTGGGGCCAGGTTCATCGTCCCAGCCTTGATCTCATTAGTCCCTGGTTCTTCTTTCTAAAAAAATTCACCGTACGAATAGCAACGTTCCCCAGGCAGAAGCTGTCGATCCATGTTCGGCTCGCTTCTGCCAACGCGGGAGCAGAAGGTGGATCACGACTTCATGGCGCTTCGGGTCATGCATCATAACATTGCAAGGGGCAAACTGCATCCAATGGCAGCGGATTACTCGCTTGGACCATGTAGTCAGTTCTGTCATCGCGGTCAGTGATGGTTCAAAAGGCAGTGGTTCTCCACACCCAGCACAACTAACTTTGGTCCCAGATCGCTACGGGGAGGCCTGCCAAATCAGCTGCTGCATTGCGATGCTGGTGCATCCGCTTCCATAATGGCTGAAGGCGCTTCGATTATGCAGATGGATTCTTCAATAAGCGATGCTTTTAATTATCGATCATGGCCCGAGCCAAATTAATGGTAGCCAAAAGCGCTTGTGTTTAGGCTTCTAAAAAAGCTTGTGGAGAACGATCGTCAAGGGATTTTGAGCATAATTTTATGACCCGTTCCAGTAATTCTTTTGAAAATGATAGGCTGATATGATCGAAAAATGTTATCGAGACATCCAGAGTCGAGGGCAACTTGCTGGTCTCAGTTTAGTTGAGGTGTTTATTTTGTTGGGAGTTCCAATTTTATTGTTCCCCATATTCACCTTGCTGAAACTGAGTTTCGGCATCATTCTGATCATTGATGTTTTGCTTTATGCCTTGTTCCGATTAGCAGCCCGATCATCGCAATTCGATTATGGGCTGATGTCTGTTATCTACTTCAGATTTATATGGCCGAGGCAGTTATCAGCTTTCGGAGCAGACGAAAGGATTTATTTGAAGGAAGATGAAGAAAAGCTACTGAATGCCTGGGGCAATAATCATTCAAATTCCAATTCAGACAATCATCGCGCCGATCGCGCCACCCAGGCCCACTGAGCCCAGCGTGAATCGTGTCAGCAGCCAGCCATCAGGGGATGAGCAGGATTGTCAATTGGAATTTTTTTATGGTTTGATTTAGTTTGAGGAATGAGAATTCTGATATGAATTATACGAAATTGACAGAGCGAGAAGCCTACCGCTATCGGGCGACGCTTCCAAAGTATTTGCCATATCTGGACATCCTGGATAATTATATCATCAAAAAGAACGGCAATTTTGTGGCAGGTTTTGAGATCGAAACGCTGGATAACATGGGGCTATCGGGCGAAGACTATGAGATGATTGCAATGACCTTCGAAAATGCACTAAATAGCCTGGATCAAAAGGTCAATTTACAATTTTATTACACGTTCGATTATTACCCCTACGCTGAAGATTTCGTTTATACCGATGATCCGATTTTGAACTATTTCAAATTTCATCGGCATCAATATCTCTCTTTCTACAAATATCTGAAATGCCGCGTGTATTTATTTGTAGATTTCGATGCGGGCACATCGTTTAAAACACCATTCAATATTTCGCTCTCCAATGGGGCGGTCGTGCAGCGGTTCAAGGCAGAGCACGAGCGAATGGTTGCGGCGCGGGAACAGGACATCAAATCGCTCAAGGCCAATTTCGAAAATAGCGGGATCATTTTGCGTCGCCTGAAAGAGAGTGAGCTGGCCGAGATCCTCTATCAATCAATTAATTTGACCAACGATAAATTCGATCGACCCATCAGCGGATTGATGCTCAACAGCCAATTGGCAGCCACTGACTATAGCGTTGAGCGGGGCTACCTTAAAATCGGCAGCCAGTTTGTTGCTTGCCTTTCTCTGAGCTTGTTGCCCGAGGTGAGCCGATCGCATCATCTCTACAATAATATCCCGTTGCCATATATTTTTCCGCTATTGCATAATTTGTCTTTTCCGCATCGGGTGGTCCTTTCTTGTCAGAATGCTGATATGGAAAGAGAGGTCAACCGACTCTCACGCAAGCTAAACTTCACCCGTTTCCTGATGAATTTCTCCCAGAACAAAGAGGGTCGCCGGAGCGAAATCCGCTATCGCGAACTGAACGAGCTCCTGGATGAAATCTACCATAAGCATAAAAAATTGGCATCGCTCAGCCTGACAGTTATACTCTATGATACCGATATCGATCGATTGAACGAGAAGATCAATCGGACCAATATGGCGTTCAGCAATATGGATAAAAGCCAGGCGGTTTTGGAAACGCTGGATATTTTGCCGATTTACATAAGCTGCCTGCCAGGCAACTCGGCAGAAAATTATCACCGCCTGTTGGTCAAAACTTCCAATGCGGCGCAATTTATTTGTGTGAGCAACTTCAACCGGGGCTATCATCGCGGCGTCGTGGTTAAAAATCGGAACAACGAGCCGATATTGTTCGACTATTTCGATCCGCGGCTCAATAGCTGGAACGCCATCATAATTGGACCGACCGGGACTGGGAAGAGCTACCTCATGCAGGCGTTGCTCTTGCAACTGCTGGAACAAGGGGTCAAAGTATTTGGGTTGGATGTTGGCGGCGTTGGCAATATCGGTGGTAGCTATAAAAAAATGATCACGCTGCTCAATGGACGTTACATTGAGCTCAACGTCGATCATCCGATCCCATTGAACCCCTTTGCCTTGATCAAAGAGAATTTCGATACCAAAAAGCAGCTATTTCTCCGCGCTTTCATCGAAAAGCTCATCCTGGAGCGGGACGAAAAATCGATTTCCAAGGTCGAGCAGGCGTTCATCAGCAAAGTGCTGGAGAAATACGTAGCCGAGTTCAAAGGCCATCGCAACCTGAAAACCTTTGTCGAATTTTTCGCCAAGCAACGTGATGAAGAGGGCTATGTGGATGTGAAACTGCTGGCTAGGAAAATGTACATTTACACGCATGGCGAATATAGCCGCTTCCTCTGCGCCGATGAAATGATCGATATCCGAGAAGATCTGGTTTGCTTCGACCTGAAAGGGCTGGAAAATCACCCAGATTTGCAGGGAATCATCGCCATCATCATTACAGGCCTGTTGTGGGATTTAATGGAACGGAACCTTGACCATCAGAAAGTTATTTTTGCAGACGAGCTTTGGAAGGTGCTTGGCGACAACTCCACGATTGGCCATCTGGTGGTCGAGCTATTTCGGACTTCTCGAAAAATGGGGGCTGGGATTTTTGCGATCTCTCAATCCATCGATGACATCGAGTCTGTTAGTTTCTCGACGCCGATCAAGGACAATGCGCTGAATCATTTCATTCTGGCGCACAAACCGAAGCAACTGGAATCGCTGGCCCGGGCGTTTGGCTATAACGATCATCAGTTGGCGCTGATTGCCAGCTTGCGCCGCGGCGAGTTCTTTTTGGATCGCGATGGCCGAATTACCGTGCTGAATATCGATACCAGCAAGTACGACCATTATCTATTCACCACCAATCGCCAGGAAAATAGCGAGCTGGAACAAAATCTCACCAAATTTGAAGGCAACTTGTTGAAGGCGATCGACCAGTTGGCCAAGAAAAAAGAGCTATTAAAAGATCAGGTTTTGGTCTAATCTGGGAATAGCGTCATTTTGCTATAAATTCTCTGTTAAACACCAGGTGTCGCCGATCAGTGTCCAAAATTAATCTCTTTTGGTTTATTCGCGGAATTGCAGGTTCAAAGTCTTTTTGGTTCTGCCTTGTCCAGGTTGGGTTATTAGAACAGCAACATACGGGGAATGAATTTAGGCCGAGGAACTTAATATGAAATACAAGAAAGCATCGAAAATTAATCGTGCGGTGGTGATCGGGGCATTGTTGAGCGGGATATTTTTTTGTACCAGGGTCCAGGCGCAATTTTTCGATCCGAATAACACGCTGATCCTCAACACCCTGCGGGAGATCGCGACTAAACATGCCCTGACTTTGGACGAGCAGCGGCTGCAAACGGCGAAGCTGATTCAGCAGTTGCGCCAGTTTTACGATACCTATACCCTGCTCCGCAATGACATCGAGTTCAGCCAGAGCCTCTATCGCGATTTCAAGGCGATTGAAAATTTAGACCTCACCAATGCCTATGCTCTATCCAATTTCGTCATCCATGCGGATCGACCTGACTATTGGTTTCCAGCAACCACCAGTCAGTTGAGCATGATGTCGATGGACGTAGAAGCGGTTTTGAACAATTCAAGAAGGTTGAAGGAGACATACGATAGCTTTGCGCTCTCGGTCAATGATGAAACAGAGCCGAAAGACGCTGACAAGCGGCTTTACAACGCCATGGCAGGCCAGGAAGCCTTTTCAAAAGCGCTTTTCGAATATGCTTTAAAATGTCAGGTGCTGGCAAAAACCTATGACTCCCTGGCCGTCGAGCTGCACCGCCAGATCACCAATAATGAAAATAAATATACCGTGGCAGAACGCACGCAACTGCTATTAGAGGCGGTCAAATTGCGGGATCAATCGAACCAGTATTATGAGAAATATTTGGAGCTATCCCAAAAATCCCATGAGAATGAATTGAACCTTTATGACCAGAAGCTCAATTACCTGCGCTCCAAGGTGAATTGGAACGTTTTGAAGAAAGAAGTGAACCGGACGTCAAAGATCCGTTACGGCTTCTTTGACGTGATTCGAGCGCCGTTCGAGTGATGGAGCGATTGTCATCGACCGCTGGTCTCTTAAGCAGGCATTGCACGAACCCCAGCCGTGCCTTCCAAGACTGGTTTTTGAGGCTAAAATCTAAGCAAAAGCTTGCAATAATCTTTGTCGACTGTACAAGCAAATGTTGATTGTCGCGATGAAGTCCTGTGAGGAAGTCAAGAAAGGTGTTCAAAACCATAGCCAGTGTCGATTCTGTGAAAGATTGATATTTTTTTGAGAGGCGTTTATGTTGGAAATGTTTTTCGATTCGGTGTTTTTCAATTCGGTCAATCAAATGGTGGAATATATCATTCGGATTTGCATCTATATATTCACGCTCGGCGTGGTGGTTTATTTCATCACCATGCTGTTCCGATTGTCCACCGACACCGAAGGTCGAGATAATATCTATCATCTGTTTGTGGTAGGATTTGGTGCATTGGGGCTAGCGACATATCGTATTTGGTCGATCTGGCTCGGGAAATTATTTGTTTTGTTGGCGCGCGCCATTTTTGATCTGGAGAGCGGCAATATTATGACCGATTATTTGGGGGCATTTTTTGCCAATCCCCAGGGTCCAGGCCTCCGCATGTCGTTTTTCAATCTGTTCAGCCTGGAGGCGCTGTCTTCGCTATCATATTTTCTGGTCATGATCGTTTACGAGATCTTTGTCGTGATTCAGGTGATTGTCCAGATCTTTTTTTATTTGATTGGCCCACTGGCCATCGTCATTTCACTCTTCCCCAATTTTCGCGATACGTTTCGAACCTGGATCTCAAATTTCTGTGCAGTAAATTTCTGGTCCGTATTGATCGCCATCCTGTTCCGGCTGGTGAAGACGCTCATCGATTCGCCGGCTTTCAAAGCATCAGTGGCGTCGGGCGACAAAAGCGTCTTATGGGAATCGTTCATTTTAGGGGTCATCATCTGCATCATCATCGTGCTTATCCCCAAATTGTCGCTCGCGATCTTCAAAGGCGGTAGTTCTGCCGCCGATCTGGGGACCTATGGAACCGGCATAACGGCCGGCGTGGTGATTTCGACAGTTTGGAAGCGGCTGAAAAGCATTACCATTGCGACCACTCAGCAATTAGCCACGCAGACCAGTACAGGAGTGATTACAGGGGCGAGAGTATTGACCCAAAGTCCCACTGCAAGTTCAACAGAAGCAGCGCTGCGTTCACTGACCGATGGCGCTGAAGGCAGCCCAGGAAATTGGCCGTTTGAAGGTGGCAGGGTGGAAAGATCGGTGGAGGGAATTTGAATTTTCGGGCTGAGTATGAGGCAGTAATTGGTAATTAGTGATCAGTGATCAGTGATCAGTAACCAGTAATCAGTAATCAGTAATCAGTAATCAGTAATCAGTGATCAGTGATCAGTGATCAGTAATCAGTAATCAGTGATCAGTAATCAATAATCAGTAATCAGTGAAGTCGGTGAACATCGGGAGTGCGGAGAATAAAACTTTCTGAGTTTATAGAGGAATCAACTTAAGTGATCAAGGTGATAACTATGGCAGAGCGAACCAAATACTATGAAATTTACGGAGAGCTGGTGAAGAACAAGATCTTTTTGCAGCGGTTGGTCATCGGCTTATTAGTCGTTAATCTCGTGCTTATTGTTGTTTGCTATATCGGTTTTTCACGGCCGGCGCAAACTTACGTTATCAAGGATGGCTATGCCTATGCCACGCAAGCCTACCAGCACGAGCGGTCGGTGTTCGAGGTCAAACGGTTCTGTCACGAGTTTGCGAAAAATTTGCTGGAGTTCAATCGAGAAAATTTTAATGAGCACATCAAAACCGCGCTGCAAATGTGTTCGGAAGAGCTGGAATACATCATGTACAATACAATTAAAGGCTCTGAAATCCCTAAACTTGTGCAGAACACGAATGGAACAATTAAATTTGAAGTGAGTGAAATACTGGTGAAACAAGGCGACCCATTTCAAGCGCGGGTAATTGGGAGACAGTTGTTTCCGGGTCAGGCTCCCATCGATATAACATTTGATCTGGACATCAACGTGGTCGCGAGGTCAGAAAAGAACCCGTTCGGTTTGAGAATCATCAATTTTAAACAGAGTTGAGCTTGAAGAAACTGATCATTGTACTATTGTTCTGCACTTTTTGCTGCACCGCTGGCCAATCTCTGGCGCAGTCCAATCAAGTGGTGCGAGTGGCGCCAGGATTCGCTACCGTTGTGGTCTGTCCGACAGCTCCTGAATTGGTAACTGTTGGGAATATGGATGCCTTCTCGGTCCAAACAACGGGCAATTATATTTTGATCAAGCCGTTGTCGAATAAAGGCACGACCAATATGTTTATCAAGACACCAACGGAATCATTCAATTTATTGATTCAGGTGTCCGAGACGCCAGACCTGGAAGTTCGACTGGTCTCTCGCCAACCTTCATTGCAGGAATTTTTCCCAAACGATCGTTCCAGCGAATCAACAGAAGACAGCGAAGCAGCGCGCAGAAAAGCCTCTGAGTCGCGCCGGCAAGCACTCTCCAGCTTGAATCCGAAAACGCTGGCATTATTAGCCAATCTGTTCAAAACCAGTAATCGATACACTTACAGCGTTACCAATTCGAAAGTGATCTTCGCAGTCGATCACATGAAGCAAATTAAAGACAAGATGTTTCTGATTTGTACGATCATCAACAATTCCAATATTCCTTACGATGTTGGATATGTGCGCTTCCAAATGATCGATTATCAGCGAAACTATTTGCTGTGGAGAAAGAAGATCAAGGAGACTGAGCTGGAGCCAGTCAATGAATATTATAACGCAACCATTCGACCCCATGCATTTGGTAGATTGCTGTTCGTGTTCGATAAATTGGGCTATTCCAGCACCAGCACCTTGAATATCAAATGCACAGAAGAAAACGGCCGACGGAATTTGGAACTGGAAGTTCCGGGATCGATCATCAAATGACTGCTACTGCGATCTGTTCATTTGATCGTTTCTGTCAGAGTTAAGCCTGGCTTTTTGGAGGAGAAGGCTGAAGGCTGTCAGTTTTACCATGAAGCAACAGAATATCGGCATCTGAAAACGTTGTTCAAAAGCTGGCGAGTCAAGGCAAAGGTTGATCCAATGGGCTATTCATTTGATAGCCTTCTGCAAAATATCGAATCTTGACTCATAACGAGGATGCATCAGTTGGCGGGGAAGTTGCAATCATCGCCGACATAAAGTATTCAGAGATTTCTTCGCTTCGCTCGGAATGAGAAATCTTATGCTTTGCTGAAATCTGCTATTGAAGCGGAGAGTGATCTGTATTGGCTTTGGCTTTAGAATATTGTAGAATCCGAACATGATATATAAGCAAAGAGGGTGGCAGTGATGAATATGGGAAGCTTTTCTGACCGCATGGAGCAATTGCGCCGCATCAAATTACCACGCGTCAAACCAATGCTCATCGGGGGGATTGCATTTGTGGTCGTCCTGATGGTTATGGTGGTCGTATCAACTAAAACTCCGACAAAAAAGACGAGCATGCATAAGGTGAACTTGTTGCCTGGAGAGGCAAAGCCGCGCTCTCGGCCGTCGCTGGATTATGAATTCATCAAATTCGACAGCATAAAAATTCCCAATTTTTCCCCGGCAACACAGCCAGTTGCCTCAGTGCCTGCGATCGAGCCTGTCTCGTTTCAGCAACCGATCGAACCACCTCGCCAGAGCACTGGCAGCATCAAGAAATCCAGCAGCAACGCCCCAGCAGGTATGGAGACGGCTGGGACAGGACAGATATTTTCTTTGGAGCCGAGAACGATCAGCCAGAACCCGAATATGATTGTGACGAATAATCTGGCTGAAGCCGGGGCTTCAAGCGGTTCCGGCCCAGCAGTTTTCACCGGGATGCAGGCGGCGTTGATCAAAGTCATTCTACCCAATCGCACGCCAGTCGCCAATGGCAGTCTGGTGGAAGCCCGTGTGTTGCGCGATAGCAGATGGGGCAATATCTTTATTCCGAAACGGACCAAGTTGATCGGAATTGCATCCTTGATGAACCTGAGAGTTCATGTGGATTTTCAGGAGATCTATATCAACAATACCTCTCGGTCATGCCGCGGTCGTGCTTACGACCTGAAGCGCTTGCAAGGCCTGGCTTATTCGCCAATCAGCTCGGAAGCAAAACGGGTGATACTGGAAGAGCTGCGCGACGCTGTGGCAGGCGTCCCGGTGCTGGGACGTGTAGCCAATCGCGCTGCCTATTCAGCCAATTATTATGATCAAGAAGCATCGGTGCTGGATGAAGGTCTGGAGTTCTACGTGCTGATTGAATCCATTTATTGATAGAAGCACAGGGATTAGTAATCAGTAATCAGTGATCAGTAATCAGTAAGGGGGGGAAGATGTTATCATTACAAGTTAACTTGAATGAAAATGAAATCAATCATTCCATTTTTTTTGGCTGTCATCATTTCTATTGCTATCTTTGGTTCGTGCGAAAAGCATAAAGATCCATTTTCTGCTTTGAACAAGAAGCCAGAGCTTCAAATTTTCGCATTTGATGCGGATTCATTGAAGTTCAAACGCGATATTCCATTTTCCATTCGCCTGAAATACCAGGATGATGAAGGCCAACAGTTGACCGCGACCTTTACTTTCATTTCAGGAAGCGGCGATATTTTCCATTCAGATTTTACTCAGATCAGCAAAACAGCGACGACCCAGATTTTTTATGCGCCCAGCAGGTTCGATGGCCGGCTCAACTTTCTCCCAGATACCACAGGGAAAGTGGAGATCGAGTTAGAGCTCTCCGACAGGGTGAAGCTAAGCACGGCCAAAGCTACGACGTTTTTCTATTTCAATCTCAGGCCGGTGGCGCGGTTCACCTATCGATTGTTAAGCTCAGTTAGCCCGTATGAGGTCGAAGTCGATGCCAGTTCCAGCTACGATCGCGACTCTGGGTCGATCGAATGGTACTATTGGTGGTTCGCCGATGGGAGCAACGAAATTCCCACTCGGGCAAAAACCTGGCGTCACACCTACCAGAAAGCCGGTTCTTACCCGGTTCGGCTCAAAGTCGTGGATAACGATGGCGGGGTTGATAGCACCATCGTCGTCATTCCTACTAATAATCAACCGCCAGTGGCGCAGCTCCAGGTGCAACCCTCGGCCGGTGCGGCGCCGCTTACGATCCGCTATACGGCCACTAATAGCTTCGACCCAGACGGACGAATTGTCGCCTATCGCGTCGACTTCGATGATGGAAGTAGCGCGCTCGATAGTGCAGGGACACATCTTTACACTGCCGATAAAAATTATCGCGTGCGGCTCCAGGTAACCGATAATCTCGGACAAACCGATACAACCGGGATAACCGTCCGGGTGGCAACTCCACCAGTGGCGGTGCTGAAAGTAAACCCGGTGGAAGGGCCATTCCCGTTGGATTGCATTATCGATGCTACGGATTCGTATGATCCGCAAGGCGGAAAAATTAAGCATGATATCTACATCGCTGGAGAATTGAAATACAGCGGCATCGATAGCGTTGTTCATACATTTTTCGCCCCGGAAAAATATCAAATTCGGTTGCTGGTGACCAGCGAACGCAACGGCCTCACCGATCAAAAGGTTCAATCCGTCAATGTGGTCAATTTGAATCCCAAGGCGGACTTTACCTGGTACCCAGAAAAACCTCAGCCTCGCACCATGGTTCGCTATACATCCACCAGCACCGATTCAAATCTGACGGACTACATCTCGTATTACAAATGGACCTTCCCTGACGGCGTGGAGCAGGGGGAAGATAAAGCGATCGTGGATCACCAATATAGCCTGGATTTCAATCCTTATGTGGTGAAATTGGAGGTGTGGGACAAATATCGCGGGACCAAATTTGAGGGTTACAGCGTGGTGGTCAAAACAGTGCCGAGCAATTGAACGATCGTTCTGATCGCCACGACTATACTTTGATTGTTGCTATCTCAACCAGTAATCCAAGACAAGGAAATGATGAGACGAATTGCATTTTTATTCATGCTCCTTATTGCTGCCTTCTATTCCAGCTACGGATATGCCGAGGAGCCATACTATTTTCACACGATTCATTCAAATGGACTGTCATTTGTCGCTGGCCGCACAATCAAGCTGAACTATATGTATCAATTAAGTCGGCCGCGACAATTGAAATTGTCTGGCACCTATGTATACGACGCTTATAATCAAGGTCGAAACCGCATTCGGGCCAATGTATTTTTCGCCAATGCACAGTTTCAATATCAACTGATCCATTCGAATAAATTTTTCCTCAACCTTGCGATCGGCGGGGGCGGCTATCATCTGCTGGCGAAAGATCGGCTTAATATCAAACATAAAGAATGGCAGGTCAATTTTGCTGGATCAGTCCAGGGAGAGTATTATATTGTCAAGAACACCGTGGCGCTCACTGTGGATTACGATATCCTTTACCTCCCCTGGAGCAAAATCTATGAGTTTCTCCATGTGCCAATGGTTGGAGTGACCCTGTTCTTCTTTTAGGCATTCCTGCATGACATTCCCGACGGACCAAATGAACCAGATTTATAGCGCCCCAATCTGGGACAGTTCTGCTAAGGCGGAGCTGGTTTATCACGATGGTCTGGGTATGCGAGATTTTTTCTGTGGCATCCAAATCCGAGGGCGCAGAAATCGGAAATCAATTTTTGAAGAGCGATCAGTTTTTTGAACTGATCGCTCTTGTTGTTTATAGCGCAACGCTAAATGCCAAAACCTCGGCATCTGAAATCGGGAGCATTGCGTTCAATCATTTGTTTCTCGATTCATAAATGGCCAGCAGCCTAAAAACTTTAACTCGAAATCATACTTAATCCAAAGGGACCAATTTCGGTCGGATGTCACTGTTGGCGAGCAGCCAGGCGCTGGCAAATGCGGCCCGGGCAACCTGGGCCATTTTTTCTGGGATTATCTTATCGGCTGTATCCGATTGTTGGTGATAATCTTCATGCATGCCGGTAAAAAATGATAAGAACGGGATATTCTGGCGGAAGAACGAGGCATGGTCGCTGCCGCTAATGCGTCGATCATCACCGAATTTGTAATGCAAATTCACGTGCTCATTGGCCTGCAAAAAGATCTGTTTCATATCTGGGCTTCGAACCGCTCCGCTAACTTCCACCGCGCTGGTATCGTTACGGCCGATCATGTCCATATTGATCATGGCAATGGTGTTTTCCAGCGGAAAAATAGGATCGCTGCCTGCATAGAAGCGAGAACCAAATAGACCTTTCTCTTCCCCGGCAAAGCACATAAATAGCACCGAGCGTTTGGGTCGTTGCGGACTTTGAGCGAACGCTTTTGCCACGGCCAAAACCCCAGCAGTTCCCGAGGCATTATCATCAGCGCCATTGAAAATGACACTATCGCCCCTGGCGCCAACATGATCATAATGAGCCCCAACGACGATGATTTCATGCTTCAATTTTGGATCCGAACCCTCCCAAAATGCGATGACATTCTGGGTCTTGAAGCTGTCGCTCTCCAGGTGGGTGGTGATCGTCGCGAGAATCCCAGGCAACAGCATCGATTGCGGCTTCAGCTCTGCATCGATTCGTTGATGAATTTGCTCCATGGTTGTCCCCGAGGTGGACAACAGATCTTCCGCTAATTGTTTGCCGATGCGGACTGCCACGATTTTATTCTGTTCCTTTTCGCCCAGCGTAAAGGGGATAGCCTCTTCGGGCGCGGTGCGCAGCAATGACGGCCAGGGGTTCGGCGGTCGCCGAAATCGGTGGACAGGGTTGGTCACAACGATCAGGCCTGCTGCACCATGATCGATTGCGTTCAAGGCCTTCTCGCTCAATTTGCTATGATCGGTAGCTTTGCTACCATTGAAAACGCTGGTGCTGTCCTTCTCCTGCGGCTCTTCAGTGAAAACCATGACAAGTTTGCCGCGAACATCAATATCATGATAATCATCATACTGGTATTCTGGGGCCGTAATGCCATACCCAGCAAACACCACTGGCGCCGTGATCTGCCGACTGGCTGAAAAATAGATCGGCACAAAATCGTCCTTAATGGCATAATCCTTCTGCACCCCATGGATGGACAGCGACAGTTTCTGTACGCCCGCAAGTCGGGTTTTCAACAGAAAAAAATCTTGAAAATAGCCCTGTTTTGCTGCCAATGGCTGGCAACCGAGCGAAATAAAATAGCGCCGAAGATATTTGGCGCAACTATCCAACTCAGGACTGGGCGTATCGCGGCCTCGCATTTCATCTGAAGCCAGAAAGCTAACATGAGATAACATTTCTTGCCCTGAAATTGCTGTGAGGCCTGCTACTGGCACATGGATCTGACCCAGTCCATGCCCCCATGCAACGACCCAGAGCACAAAAAATAGTAAGAAAAACCGGCTAATCTTTTTCATAACAACTCCCTCGAATCACTCAATCAGATATTTCATCGCGACTTTTAGGTCACTCGGCGATTAAAACGGCAAAAATTGGGTTGAGGTTGCATTTTTTATCGACTGATTTTCAGGCTTGAATTACTTTGCCTCAAAAAGTTGAAGGCTTTTCAAGCTATAGTCTTTTCGTACAAGTCCCCCCAGAGTTAGTTTTCGAAAACCATTTACTAGCCCACTTCCCAAACCGCCAATTCCGCTAATTTTGCTAATTTCGCTAATATGAAATTCAACCTAAAATGCTAAATTACCAAATGTATTTCAAAATGCCCACTGAACACACGAAATAGCACTGAAAGCACCTTTTATTTCCCTCATTTCGCGTCATTCTGTGTGTTTCGTGGGCACAGGGCTTTCAATTTTGATTGACATTGTTCATTTCGCAATTTCGATATTGGTCTTAGAAACGAAAATTATCAGAATTGCTGGACACGGAAACAGAACTCACACGGAAAAACCTTCGGAACTTCATTTCTGTGTCAGTTCCAATTCTGAGTCCTAAAAATTTTTATCCTTTGAAATTCTGAAATGAAAATTTAATTTTCAAGCCCCCACAGAACACTCAGAAATGCACTGAAAGCACTTTTTATTTCCCTTCTTTCGCGTCATTCTGTGTGTTTCGTGGGCACAGGGCTTTGAATTTTCACTGTCATGGTTCATTTTAGAATTTTATGTTCAAACAAAAAGTATCACTCCTGTCTGCCACCTGGCAAGAGGCATGACAATTACGCCTGCTTTTGGGATTTCACGACCAGAATCAATTAAACGATCGCTTGCGGATGAAAATGAAAAATGATCGGGCTGGGTTGAACTCATCCGCTGGATTAAGGGCCAAAACTCATGTGATGGTGAATGACGCCACTAAGCTCGCCGAAGTGGTGAATCTCGATATCATGATATGGGTAGCTATTCTCTGGCAGAAGGGTTCTATTGGGATTATACCAGACAGTCCATAACCCGACCTGTTTTGCGGCAATGATGTCCTTTTCATAATGATCGCCGATCATCACAGCATTCTGTGGGGGAATGGCAATCTGTTTCAGCGCATTGTGATAAAAATCTGGCGCTGGCTTACGGGCGCAGAGTTCGGCGGGAGTAAAAATTTCATCAAAAAATGCCGACAAATTCACACGGTTCAAAGCCCGCACCACTTGCATGCGATCCGAGTCCTGTGCATCGCTAACCAGTACGATCTTAAATTGGGCTTTCAATTTCGGCAGGACTTCCAGCACGCCATCCATGGCAGCGACCTCCGGCCAGTCGGCCATTGGGCCGCGCTGGTCGGGAAATACTTTCATCACGGTATTGCCCCAATCGAACAGCAGCGCTTTGATCTCGAAGGAGAACTGTTGGACATATTCAGATATGTTCACACGCCTACTCTAAGATTCTTTGTTCAGCGACAACTTGCCAGGGTATGGGTTGTTCGAGCCGATCCTTAATTGAAGCTCAGGACGCTATTTTCCTGAACAAGCTCGTTCATTCAACCGCGTCTGACATTTCAGTTTTCAGATTTCGAGAGAGAACTGCCCTTTCCCATTACGCATATCGCTGGATCATTTACCTCGGCTGAATGATGAGAGCAAAAGACAGATTCGATCCTGAACATCCATCACGACATTGACATCGCAGAGGAAATTATTGAACATTGTTGAAAAGACCAGTGTTTCGCCATCCCGAGTGATAGCGTAGCCGGAAAGGCATCGCGCATTGGAAATGGTTCCGGTTTTAGCGAAAATGCGTCCCTGGGCAATGGTTCCTCTCAATCGATAATCGATGGTCCCATCCACGCCAGCGATGGGCAGAGCCTCTCGAAAAATCTGACCATAACGATGGTAGTACATATTCCGCAATATCGTCGCCAATTGGGCTCGCGAGATGTAGTTGTAGCGACTCAAGCCGGAGCCGTCCTTGTAGCTGTAAGCATTTTCATCGACGCCCAGGCGCCGCAAAGTCGCCTTAACGACCTTCGCCCCCTCTTCAAAACTCCCCCCTTTGCCAAAACGGGCGCCCAATAATTTCACCAGGCTCTCGGCATACAGGTTCTGGGATTCCTTCATCAAAACGTTCAGGACATTCTTGAATGGAACTGAGCGATGAATGAACAACAATCGTTTGCTGGCCAGCCTTTCGGGATCGTTCAAATGATCGGCATCGCGCGGTTGACCATAGACCGGGATGCCAAGCATCACCAATTCCCACTTCAGTGCGTTTAAAAAATGAAGCGTGGGATCATGGATCGATACGTTCTCGATGTAGTATTCTCCGGGCTGAACCCTGCCCATCACCTTCAGCCGATTGGTCTCAGGAATGCGCCTGATGGAAAGCGCTGTAGCTTCTGGATGGATTTCCAGGTCTGGCTCTAATTGGAGATACCCGGGATCTGGTCTCAGCTTAAGGCTCATATAGTCGCCGCTGCTATCGGACAGCACAAACAGCCGGGCCATATTTTCATTGTACATGAAAGCACCGATAGGAGCAGCATATCCATAGCTCAAGTTATTGAGCGACCAGCCGTAACCCAGCGGTTCATCATCAAATAGATCATCGATGCCGATAATATCCCCCTCAATGGCATAAATGCCCCGCGCATGCAAAGAATCGGCCCAGGAGCGAAAGACGAAACCATTCGCCTTGTCATCACAGAACCGGCAGCTAAAGGTGGGATCCCCACTGGCGACAACGATCAAATCTCCCTTTAACACCCCTGCTTCGATGCGACCGGAGATATAAACTGGAGTTTGATACCGAAATTCCGGCCCCAATTTGATCAACGCAGCCGCTGCGGTCAGGATCTTTTGATTGGATGCTGGCATCAGCAGGGTACTGGCGTTGTGCTGGTAAAGGACTTCGCCAGTGCTGGCAGCTTGAACCATGATACCCACCATGGCGGTCTGCAATTCTGGCGTTTCGATCTGCTGATCGATCTGCCAGGCAAGTCGTCGCTCTGGAATGGCATCCGTTCTTTGTTTATACAGGCCAGCACAACCGCTCATACAAGCAATAATGATCGCAGCGAGCCAGAACTGAAAGAATCTGTTCATGATTTTTGCTCGATTAGATTTTCGGCCGAGAACATCGCCTCTCAGCTGATAACAGAATCCATTAGCGAATATGAACGATGAATATCAAATTAAATATGCTGTCTGGCTGTTCGCCTGCTACTCGGGGATGCTTTGGCCGATTTACCACCGCATCAAAATTGATCCCCAGGTGAACCCGGAGCCGAAAGCGACCAGCACGACATAATCTCCTTGCTGGATTTTGCCCTCCATCAGGGCCTCATGCAGCGCAATTGGAATAGATGCAGCTGTGGTATTGCCATATTTATGGATATTGCTGAACACGCGATCCATCGAATAGCCGAACCGGGCAGCGACTGCTTCTGTAATGCGCTGATTAGCCTGGTGTGGGATCACCAGCTTCACCTGCTCGGGTGCCACTTGATTGGCAGCCAGGCATTCCTCAATCGCTTCGCAAAAACGGACCACGGCATGCTTGAATACCTGACGACCGTTCATAGTGGGATAGATGGAAGTGCCATCGAGCATTTCTTTCGTGAGACGAGGGACATGCAGACTGCCAGGATTCTCTACATACAGCTCCTTGGCAAATCGGCCATCTGCATGGAGATGTGAGGAGAGAATGCACCGCTCCGGATCATCGCTGCGCTCGACAATGGCCACCCCAGCGCCATCACCGAACAGTACAGCGACATCGCGTCCTCGCGTGGAAAGATCCAAACCGGTGGAATGGATCTCCGACCCGACCAACATGATGCGGCGATACATCCCAGTCCTGATAAATTGATCAGCGACTGCCAGACCATAGATGAAACCTGTGCATTGATTTCGAATATCCAGAGCTGGAATTCCTGGAAGCCCCAATTTCTCCTGCAATAGAACCCCAGACCCAGGAAATTGATATTCCGGGCTCAGCGTGGCAAAAATAATTAAATCGATATCCTTCGGTTCTAATTGAGCATTTCGCAGGGCCATTTTCGCAGCCTCAACTGCCAGTCCAGCAGGGCCAACCTCAGGTTCGGCAAATCTGCGCTCCACGATACCTGCCCGCTCTCGAATCCACGCATCGCTCGTATCCATCAGCTTTTCCAGATCAAAGTTTGTCACCACTTTTTCCGGGACATGCATGCCCGTACCGGTGATCCGCGCCTTATACATCCTTCCCTCCTGAATTATTTTATGGCTGAAAAATGTTTGCACAATATAGCAACTTAGGTTCATAAAGTCAAGCTGAAATTTTGAGAATCATCCCAACCAGCTTTCAAAAAATCAGCAAAATTGCTCCCCGGTTTCGAATGTCCTCTTGTTCCTATCAAGCAGTACGATCCACATGGCGATCTTCACCTGCACACCAAACGCTTTACACGAAGGAAAATCCATGAAAATGAAGTTAACCTGTCATTCTAAAATCAAAACTTGTACCTTATGACGGTCTCGAAACACACGAAAATGCGCTGAAAGCCCTTTCAATTTTTCAAATTTGGTGTCATTAAATTCAATTTGGGGCAAAAGAGTTATCATTTTCGAGCGTCAAGGTTCACTTTAGAAATTTGGGGCCACGATGATTTGCCATGCAAATTTACTGTCTTTTTGCTCGATGTGCAACTTTAATCAAAAAATAGCGTCCTATTTCTCGAACTCAATGGTCGATCACTTCGAGATCTTCATCTCATTGAATGAATCTGCTTCAAGATAAAAATACAGTAACAAGTTTTTTTGCCTTCAGGTGTTTAATGAGCAAGACGATTTTGGGCTGCACATCACCACTGGAATTGAACGTTTTGGCAAAATCCTGATCGCGTCACCAAATGCTTTGTGTCAAAAAATTGAGGAACCAAGGTTATGAAAATCACAATTGAAAATTTATCCAAAATCTACAAGAACGGGAATCAAGCCCTGAAAGACGTCAATCTCGAGATCGGGAGTGGCATGTTTGGATTGTTGGGACCGAACGGCGCAGGCAAAACGACCCTCATGCGGATCTTGGTTACGCTGATGAAGCCCTCCAACGGACGGGTGACCGTGGATGGCTTAGACTTGCAGCGGAATCGGCGCGAGATCCGCGCCATGCTCGGCTATCTCCCTCAAGATTTTCGGTTTTTCACCAAACTGAAGACCTGGGAGTTTTTGGATTATGTGGCCAGCCTGGCTGGACTTCATGACAGTCGCACCCGAAAAAAGGCTGTGGATGAAATGTTGGAACGGGTTGGGTTGTACGAAGCGAGAGATCGAATGGCCAATAAGTTGTCGGGTGGGATGAAACGCCGGCTGGGTATTGCCCAGGCCCTCATTGGTGATCCCAAAATCGTGGTTGTCGATGAGCCGACCACCGGGCTGGATCCTGAGGAACGGATCAGGTTCCGAAATCTGCTGACGGAAATGAGCCAGAAGGACATCATCATCATCCTTTCCACCCATATCGTGGGGGACATCTCCAGCACCTGTAACAACATGGCGTTGCTCAATGATGGTCAGGTGGTTTTCAATCAGGCGCCGGACAAATTGATCGACAAAGCCCGCGGCCATGTCTGGCTCATTCAAGCTTTGGATAGTGAGCTCGATCAAATCAAGGCTAAATATCCCGTCATCGCCACGATCCCCGCTCCAAATGGCTGGGAGGTCCAGGTGGTGGCTGACAGGTTGGATGGTTTTCATGGCAAACTGATCGATCCCAATCTGGAGCACGCTTACGTGTACTTTATGGAGTATGAATTGGGAAGGTCCCTGAATGGCGAGCTCGATTAGTTTGGCTATCACATCACTCAATAATCAAAGCACGATATCCCTGCTGAATCAACTAATAGGTTAGAAATCATAAGAGGGAAGAGACTATGTTATCACTATACAAAATCTGGACGGTTGCGAAATATGAGATGAAAACCCTGCTGCGAAGTTGGTTTTTTCGAATATTCGCGCTGATCGCAATTGCCGTGTTGACCTTTACGAACGTACCATTCTTTGCCCTGAAGGGCAACACCCCGTGGGTGTTTCGAGGAATATCAGCTTCGATCCCCTATTACAATCTCCTGATCTTAAATGTTATCCAGGCGATCATCGCTGTTTTCCTGGCGTCGGATTTCCTCAAGCGCGATAAGAAGCTGGACACCACCGAGGTCGTCTACATGCGTTCGATGAACAATAGCGATTATGTGCTGGGAAAACTGTTGGGCATTCTCCTGGTTTTCCTCGGCCTGAATCTGGTCGTGCTGTGCATCGCTGCGGTGTTCAATATCTTCTTCAGCGATGTGCCCATGGTCATCCTGCCCTATTTCCTTTATCCTATTTTCATCAGCATACCGACCCTGGTCTTCATCTTCGGGTTATCGTTCCTGTTGATGGTGACCATACGCAATCAGGCGATCACCTTCATCTTGTTGCTCGGCTATATTGCCATCACGATTTTTTTCCTGGGAAATAAATCTCATCACCTATTCGATTACATCACCTTCAATGTCCCATTGATGTATTCAGATTTTGTGGGCTTTGGCAATTTGCCCATGCTATTATTGCATCGGGGGATGTATTTGTTATTCGGCCTGGCGTTCGTTTTTGCCACCATTCTGCTGATCAAGCGGCTTCCTCAATCTGCGTTTATGACCAGGCTTTCTGGCGTGCTCATGACTTTGTTTCTGGTGAGCGCCATCGCGTTGGCCATCGGCTATTTGTCGCATTTCAGCGAAGGCAAAAAGCTCCGTGCCGCCATGGTGGAACTGAATAAAACCGCTGGTCAAATGCCTAAAGTGAGCCTGCAAGAGAGTAAGATCCAGTTAGAACATCGCGGTCGCACCATCCATGCAACCGCCCAGTTAAAGGTCAAGAACAATACTTCGGGAACGATCCAGGCATATCAATTCAGCCTCAACCCCGGGTTGGAGGTGAGACGGATCAGCGCCGGGCCTAATGAGCTGAAATTTGAACGAAAAATTCATCTGCTCAGCGTAACGCCCCTGCAACCGCTGCGCCCGGACGGTCTTGACTCTCTTACCATTGTCTATGACGGGACGATCAATGAGCAAGCATGCTACATCGATATCGATGAAAAGACGCGGGCTGAGCTGTTTCGTGTCTGGCTGTATAATATCGCGAAACGGTTCAGCTTTATCGAGCCAAATTATGTGTTATTGACCCCTGAAACCAATTGGTATCCGATAGCGGGACTGCCTTACAGCGCGAGCTATCCGAGATTAACCGGAAAAGATTTCACGAGCTTCCAGCTCACCGTCAGAACGAGCGAAGGACTGACCGCCATTGCTCCCGGGAAGATGACATCGACGGGCAAGGGTAGCTTTCATTTCGAGGTCGAACATCCACTTCCTCAGCTCTCGCTAACGATCGGAGCTTATGAAAAACGATCCATTCAGATCGATAGCATCGAGTACTCGTTGTTCAACCTGAAAGGTCACGATTATTATGCGCCTTTCTTTAAAGATATCGGTGATACGCTTATCGCCATGATTCGAGAGTTAAAGCAGGACTATGAGAACAAATTGGGGCTCAGCTATCCGTTTCCTCGATTATCATTGATAGAGACGCCGATCCAATTTTTCAGCTACGCGAGGCCCTGGACCGATGCGAGGGAGAACGTCCAGCCGTCAATGGTGTTCCTGCCAGAGAAAGGCCTGCTCTTGGAACGGGCTGACTTCAGTCAGATGGTCCGCTGGCAAAAGCGACGTCAGGAGCGCTCGAATCAAACATTTACGCCCCAGGAACTGCAGAGCGAGCTCTTTCGCGATTTCGTATCGGGTTCATTATTGGGCACAATGGGCCACGGCTTTATGAGTGAGTTCATCAAAGGCATGGTGAATTGCAGTATCTTTCCGAACTATTTTACGCTGGTGAACAATTTTTCATCGGATCGGTGGCCTATATTCAACGTAGCTCTGGAGTCGTTTCTCCTGCAGAAATCTGCCGAGAGCTCGCCTCCGTTCCGGCGATTCATGGTGGGGTTATCCGATGAAGAGAAAGCGAATTTGGCGCTCATGGACCAAACCCTGCCAGAGATATTAGCAGATGAAAAGAAAAAAGAGTTGATCCCTGCTGTATTAAAAGCGAAGGGGAACTTTCTGTTCAAATTGCTGGAAAGCCAATTGGGCAAGGAGCAATTTCAGACGTTTCTATCGGATTATTTGAAGAGCCAGCGGTTCAAAAATGCTGATGTGGCTGAGCTCATTGCCCGACTCAAAAGCCAGTTCAATTTTGATCTGGAACCGCATTTCAATGCTTGGTATCAGCAGCGAGAGCTTCCAGGGTTTGTTATTGCTGATGTGGAGGCCTACAAGGTATTGGACAAAGACCGCACTCGCTATCAAATCAAATTTAAAGTGTCTAATCTTGAGCGCGTGGATGGACTATTGGCGATTACCTTCAGGACTGGTGCGGGCCGAGGATTTGGTTTTGGTTTTGGCCGACCACCAATGGAGCCAACGCCAGAGCGGCTGGTGATGATGGGGCCAGGCGAGACCAAGGAGCTCGGCTTTGTTCAGGATGACTCCCCTCGCATGATGATGATCAATACGCTTATTTCGAAAAATTTGCCAGCATCGATCACACGGCCGTTTGATGAATTAGAGCTCAGAGAAAAGGCTGTTCCTTTTGAAGGAGAACGTCTATTATCCGAGCCGGTCCGTTTGGTTTTGCCCAATGAAATTATCGTTGATAATGAAGATGCTGGGTTCCAGTTGCTTTATAATCCGAAGGACAACTGGCTGAAGCGGCTGTTGAAGATCGAAAAAACTGAGGACAAATATATTGGGATCAATTTCTGGCGTCCCCCAAGCCGCTGGCGCGCGACCACGATGGCAGAATTCTATGGGGAATATATCCATTCCGCCCATTATATCAAAGGGGGAAACGGTGATAAGAAGGTCGCCTGGAAAGCGTTGATCCCAGCAAGTGGGAATTACGAAGTGTTCTACTATAACGGCAGGATTCGAGCGCCGTGGATGCGTCGCATGGGTGAAGGACAACAAAGCCGGCGCGATCAGTTCTTCGAGCAATTCAACTTTAAGGTCTATCATGATGATGGTGTTGAGGACGTCGCGCTCGATGTTGCCAATGCCGAAGAGGGCTGGGTCTCATTGGGGACCTTTTACCTTTCATCCGATACTGCCCGAGTGGAGTTGACAGATAAAACCAAGGGCCGCATGGTCGTTGCCGATGCCGTGAAATGGCTCAAGCTTTAATTCTTTACCATGGGGTGCATGAGATCCTGGGGCGGCTGATGCTCCTAATGCCTGAGCCGGCGCTGATTTTTGGGCACGCTAAGACCATGCTTCGAAATGAAGCCTCGCACAACGATCCCCTGCTTTCCATCGTGGCAATGCAGAGAGCGCCGAACTGTTGCGGGGATCGATCTGGCAGGGGATCGAATTGGCTGATGGCGGTCATCGAAGTTGCGCCGGATCGATGGGTTCAAGTTGGCCCACATCCGTTTTCAGCTATTCGGAATAATCGCACAATTGAATTTGTCCAATTGTCGTAGCGAAATGGCTCTCGCAAAATAGCTGCTCCCTCTGGATGATTGCGAATGAACCTGTTCGTCGTCAGAAATCAAGGGGAGTCGTGGCATGAAGAATAAAAAAAATGATGGGATAAAAAAGGAAGTGATTATGAGGATAACAACAATGGTACAGAGTGCTCGATATTTCATTCGACTGTCGTTTCTGTTTCTGGTCGCAAATATTCAGCTTCTGCTGGCACAAGAACCGTTTACCCTGGAGCGCGCCCTGGAGACAGCGATGCGAAACAGCCCGGAGATCCGGCGCTATCAACTGAACCTGGAGCGAGGCCAGCAGTTGCTGAATGCCCAAAAGGCATCGCTGAAATCGCAATTTGGGCTCACGCTAAACCCGTTCAGCTACTCGCATCAGCGCCGGTTCTATAACTTCTTCTCGAGGTACCTCACCAGCGAAACCAAACAATCGGTGGGAACCTTCTCGATCCGACAGCCGATTCCGTGGACCGATGGGACTTTGACGCTGATCAACGAATTCGGTTGGCTCGATTCTTATAGTGAATATCAGAACACCAAGAACAAATATTACAGCAATGATCTTTACCTGAGCTTCACTCAGCCGATCTTCACTTATAATCGGACCAATCTTCAGATGCGCGAGTTGGAGCTGGACCTGGAGAACGCGGCGCTCAATTTCGCGATCCAAAAATTGTTTCTGGAGTATCAGGTGACTCAGAATTTTTACAATATCTATCAGCAGAAAGCCAGCCTCGAAATTGCCCTGGATGAATATCGCAATCGCGAAGCGAGCTATCAAATCATCAAAAATAAAGTTGAGGCAGGGCTCAGCCCACAGGAAGAGCTCTATCAGGCGGAGCTGGACCTGACCCGCAGCCGATCCAAGGTGCAGAATACCCAGGTGGCACTGGACAATTATCTGGATTCGTTCAAACGGCTGATCGGGCTGTCGTTATTTGATGACATCACCGTGACCGCCGATATTTCTCACCAGCCGGTGGAAATCGATCTGCAACGGGCTTTGGAGACCGGGCTGAAATACCGGATGGAGATCCGCCAACGCCAGATCGACGTCGAGAACGCCAAATACAATTTGATCCGTGCGGCGGCAACCAATGAATTCCGAGGCGATATCACGCTTTCTTATGGTATCACCGGGACTGGCAAGAAATATGATGAAATTTTCGATTCACCGACCAAGAACGAGCGGGTATCGTTAGAGTTCAATGTCCCGTTATTTGATTGGGGGCAAAAGAAAGCGACCATCAAGGCCTACCAGGCAATGATCAAAAGCAGCGAACTGCAACTCGAGGATGAGAAGAACAGCATCATCATCGAGATCCGGCGCGCCTATCGAAACCTGAACAATCTGGTCAGCCAGATCGAGATCGCCGAACAAAGCTTGCGCAGCGCTCAATTGACGTACGATATCAATTTGGAGCGGTACAAAAACGGCGATCTCACCAGCATGGACCTGAACTTGATCCAGAATCAGTTGTCCCAGGCCAAGCTGGATAAAATCGCGGCGCTGATCAATTATAAAATCGAGTTGCTCAATATGAAAGTGGTCTCGCTGTGGGATTTTGAGCGGAATCAGCGCGTTGTACCGGAAGTGATTCAGCAATGAATCAATTTTCCCGATGCGATTTGAAGCGCTTCACGACGAAGAATGAGAGCTAAAAAAAGGATCAGCTTTTTTAGAACAATCAAGGGATAGGCGATTGGGAAAAATCCGTCGTCCAGGCCTATCCTGCCTGTTAATCAGGCGGGAATCAATTAGGCCCAAGATTTCATCAGTCTGGCTTAAAAATCGAAACTGAATAAACAGAAATCATCCTGCAAATGCAGGAATCCCTGGAATTGAGCACGTGGATTGAAGCAAACAAAGGTGCCTGCATGCGCAGGCATGATGTGATTGCCTTTTATTGAAATTTTGGAGCAAGAAATATTTGCCATTGCGATGATCATTATATCAAATTAAGAGAAACAATGAAGGAGTGGAACGTGAGAAATCGAACGATTATGATGATTCTGTTAGGATTGATCCTGCTGCGTTGTGGAGGCCAGCAGAGCGGTTCTGAAGCGGATATTTCGGTCCCAGTATCGATTGAAGAAGTGAAATACAGGCCGATCGAGGAATTTGTGACGACCACCGGTTCGGTGAAAGCCGTTAAGGATGCCTCGTTACGATCCGAAACATCCGGGTATTACCGCCTGGCCATCAATCCGCAGACGAATAAGCCCTTTGCGCTGGGCGATTTTGTGAAGCAGGGTCAAGTGATCATCTATCTGGATAATCCAGAATTGGAATACAATACAAAGATCGAATCGCAAAAACTCAATCTCGAGATCTCGAAACAAGAGTTCGAGAAGCAGAAATCGCTGTATGAGAAAGGCGGTGTCACTTATCGCGAGCTCAAGAATGCGGAAAAGCTTTATATGGATGCGGAGTACGCCTATGAGAGCGCCAAATTGCAGTTGGCCAAGCTCAAGATCACGGCACCGTTCGATGGGGTGATCGTGGATCTGCCCTATTATACGCCCAAGACCAAGGTGGATGCCAATCAAAAAATGGTGCAGATCATGGATTACCGCGAGCTATTGATGGAAGTCAGCTTGCCTGGCAAGGAATTGGGTCGCGTGAAAGTCAATCAGCCGGTGCGCGTGATGAACTATAATCTGCCGGATGATACGCTCAAAGGCCATGTGACTCAGGTTTCACCGGCGCTGGATCCGGACACCCGCTCGTTCAAAGCGACCATCGACATCGACAATCCCAACTGGTTGCTGCGGCCGGGGATGTTTGTGAAAGCTGAGATCATTGTGGCTGCGAAGGACAGCGCCATCGTGATCCCGAAAGATATCATCATCGCTTCGCGCGAGGGCAAAACCGTTTACGTGGTCGATAAAGGGGCGGCGCGGCGACGCATCATCTCCACCGGACTGGAAAATCCCGATTTCGTTGAGGTCACCGAAGGTCTAAAGGTCGAGGAGCGCCTGGTGGTGAAAGGTTTTGAAACGCTTCGCGATCGATCCAAAGTTAAGATCATTCGGTAGCGCAAAATTAGAAACAAAGATATGCAGGCTTGAGCTCGGGATCGTCTTCAGCGAACTTGGACAATCCCGGCAAATCCATTCGAGGGACTCGGTATTCAACAATAGATCGGACGTGAAATTCACATGAAAAAACTAACGACATTTTCAGTTAATTATCCCATAACCATTGCGATGCTCGTGCTGGCGGTGATCCTGCTTGGCTATATTTCGTTCACCAAACTTGGGATCGATCTATTCCCTGATTTGAACAATCCAAGGATTTTTGTGGAATTGAAAGTTGGGGAGCGGCCGCCGGAGGAAATCGAAAAACAATTTGTGGAGAGCATCGAATCGCTGGCAATCCGGCAGAAAAAAGTGACGCAGGTCTCCTCCATCATCAGGGTCGGATCGGCCCAAATAACGGTGGAGTATGGCTGGAACGCCGACATGGACGAGGCGTTTCTGGACCTGCAAAAGACGCTGGCCACATTTAGCCAGAACGCTGAGATCGATGAATTGAACATCACGCAGCATGATCCCAATGCAGCACCGGTAATGATCCTGGGGCTTTCGCACCCGCAGATCGAGGATATGGATGAGTTGCGACGGGTGGCGGAAAACTATCTGCGCAATGAGTTGATCCGGCTGGAGGGTATTGCCGAGGTAGAACTATTAGGCCAGGAACAGAAAGAGGTGGTGATCGAGACAAATAATTACCTGTTAGAGGCGTACAATCTAACCCCCTCTGCGGTGGCCAATCGTATTCGAAATTACAACCGCAACGCGTCAGGCGGTTCAATTGTCGAGATGGGAAGAAAGTACATCATCAAGGGCGTTGGCGAATTTCAGTCGCTCGAGCAAATCGGCAATGTCATTGTCACCTACGCTCAACCAACTGCCTTGACCACCGGTGTGGAGGCGAGCACCAGCCAGGAGCGCGTGCCGGTGTACCTCCGCGATGTTGCCCGCATCTCCCTGCAGAACAAAGACCCAGAAAATATCGTGCGGATCAATCAACAACGATGTATGGCCTTGGCGATATACAAAGAGACGAAATTCAACACGGTGAAAGCCGTGGAAGATCTGCTCAAGGCACTGGGGAACTTGCGGAAGGCACTGCCAGGATACGAGCTGACTGTCATTCAGAACCAGGGCGAGTTCATAAAGACCGCCGTAAATGAGGTGAAGCAAACTGCGCTGATCGGAATCATTCTGGCCGTCATCGTGATCTATGTGTTTCTGCGGCGATTGGGAGCGACGGCTATTATCAGTACTGCTATCCCGATTTCGATCATTGCAACGTTCAATCTGATGTACTTTAAGGGCCTGACCTTGAACATCATGACCCTGGGCGGACTGGCATTGGGCGCGGGGATGTTGGTGGATAATGCCATTGTGGTCATGGAGAATATCTATCGGAATCTGGAATCGGGCCAATCGTTGCGCGACGCGGCGATTGAGGGCACGGCGCAGGTCGGCGGAGCTATTTTAGCCTCCACGTTGACCACGATCGTGGTATTTTTGCCCATTGTCTATTTGCATGGATCGGCGGGCGAGCTGTTCAAGGATCAAGCGCTGACCGTGGCGTTCTCGTTGCTCTCCTCGCTGGTGGTGGCAATTTTGGTTATCCCGACGCTGAGCGCCCATGCGCTCAATCCCTCCCCCGAGCGATCAGTGCCCCGTTCGATTCATTTTAAACGCTATTCCGATTTGCTCAACAAGATTTTGGATCGCAAATGGCTGGTTATTGCCGGAGCGGCCTTTTTGATCTTAATCGCATTGATCTTGATACCGTATGTCGGCAGCGAATTCGTTCCGAAAACGGATCTGAATGAGTTCTCGATCGAGTTGAAGTTGCCAGAAGGAACCGCACTGCGCAGGACCGAACAGGCGGTGGATAATATTGAACAAATCGTCCGAGAGATGCTGGGACAAGATCTCAAAACCATTTATAGCAAGGTTGGACCCTCAGCGGAGCTGACCAGCAGTGAGAGTTCAATTTTTAAGGGCGAAAATACGGCGACCATGAAAATCAAGCTGACGCCCAAGCATAAAACCTCTGTCGAGATGTACATCACCCGGCTGGGCCAGGCGCTATCCAATATCCCTGAGATCGAGGTGCAATTTATTCAGGAGCAGACTGCGCTGCAAAGCACGTTGGGCACTGAATCCGCGCCGATTGCGATCGAAATTCGGGGCGAAGATCTGACGGTATTACAAAATCTCACCGAGCAGGTCAAAGCGGAATTGGCGCAGATGAACGAGCTGTTCAATTTAGCCACCAGTTTTGATGAAGGTCGGCCCGAGGTTGAAGTCGTGCTGGATCGGGTGAAAGCTGGCATCTACAACGCCGGGATCGAAACAATCAGTTCGCAGCTTCAGGACCAGCTCATAGGACGCAATGCTGGGCAATGGGAATACAAAGGCGAGTTGCATGATCTCACCATCAAATTGCCCGAGATCAGCCTCAAGCAACTTGAGGATATCGTGATCGAAAGTGGAAATCAGAAAATTCGCTTGAACGAGCTGGCCAATATCCGGGTAGTAACCGCACCGCGGGAGATCCTGCGCACCAATCAGGCGCGGGTCGGCAAAGTGACGGCATATTTAAGAACCGACAAGCCGTTCGATCAGGTTGTTCGGGCCATCGAGCGCCGGCTGGCGCAGATCGATTTTCCACCCGATTATCAATATCAGGTCACCGGGGAAGAACAAAAGCGAAAAGAAGCGTTCGCCAATCTGAAATTCGCTTTGCTGCTTTCGATCGTCCTGGTTTATATGGTTCTGGCAGCCCAATTCGAATCGCTCATCCACCCGTTTACGATCTTATTGACGATCCCTCTGGCTGGGGTCGGTGCGATTCTGATGTTCTTTATCTTGGGCAAATCACTCAACATGATGGCCTATATTGGGATCATCATGCTGGCCGGCATCGCGGTGAACGACTCCATCATTCTGGTGGATGCCATCAATCAACTGAGAGCCGCGGGTGTACCCCGCCGGGAGGCGATCATCGAGGCTGGGCAGCGCCGCATCCGGCCGATCATCATGACCAGCCTGACCACCATCCTGGCGCTGCTGCCCCTGACATTCGGTTTCGGCGAAGGTGCAGCGTTGCGGTCTCCCATGGCACTGGCCGTCATCGGTGGATTGACCACCTCCACGCTGCTCACGCTTGTGGTGATCCCTTGCGTCTATTTGGTGCTCGATCAGCTCTTTGCAAGGAGATATGCGTAGCACGAAATTGGATTGCTGGATTGGAGCCAGAGGATTCGAATTATTCATCATGAAATTGAATATCTGCAATGGGCATTACTCGGGGGCAATCAGAATCCCTGAGAATGCAAGTCATGGCACAATTTTTTGTGAGGGAATCTAATTTATTTTCATGGATTCCATGAGCTCCCTGGAATATAAATTTTCAATTTAGAATTTTTGATCGAATTTTTTTCTGGATATTTCAGATCGTGTGGCATGCCGGCCTGAACGCCAACCCTCAGCGGTGAAAAATTTCGCTGCGACGAGGAATAATTTAATGGCATCGGCTTATTGGTGAGCCCAAATTGCCATGAATTTGATCACGATGTGCCACAGGTTTCCCGGTTCGTTCGCTCATGAAAGCTTCTTTGAGAGCAACGATTGGAAGAAAGAATCTATTATCAAAAAATCGAAAAAGTAAAATTATGAACCTGATTCAATTCGTCATCAAGAGAAAGACATTCATCAGCATGCTGTTCATCGCGCTGGTGCTGCTGGGTTATCTCTCATACCGGCAATTACCGGTGGAGCTGTTTCCCAATGCCGAGCTGCCATTTTTGATCGTCAATATCAATGGCGCGCGCGAAATGGACCCCGAATACATGGAGAAGCATGCGATTATTCCGCTGGAGGGAGCCATCAGCACATTGCAAGGGATCGATAAGATCGAATCGTTTGCAGACCGGCGCAGCGGCCGAATCATCGTTTATTACAATCAAAATATCAAAGTGAAATATGCTTACCTCAAGTTGCAAGAGATGGTGAACAGCATCAAACCGACCCTTGGGGAAGAGTTTTTCGTGAATGTTTTCAAGATCGACACCGAGCAATTGAGCAACATGTTCATGAGCCTCCAGGTCCGGGAGATCGTTGACCGCAGCGACAGCCTCCGTTCTGCCGGCGGCGTCAATCGCATCCGTCAGATCGTGGACAAGAAGATCGCCCGGGAATTTGAAAATATCGATGGCATTGCCAATGTGGAGGTGTTCGGCGGGCAACAGCGTTCGGTGGAGATCATTTTGAACGAAGAAGCCTGTCGCGCGCACCAGATCACTGCCGCTCAGATTCGGGCTTTGATCGCCCAGAATAGCCAGAACAAGACGTTTGTGGGAAAAGTGTACGAGCGAGACAAGCAGTATTTCGTCAATCTGGTGGCGGAATACACGGACGTTCGGAATCTTGAGAACATCGTGGTGAAGCGCGAGGGGCCGGTGCTGCTCAAAGATGTCGCTCGCGTCAATATCGGCGTCAAAGAAGAAACATCAATCAGTCGCGTGAATGGCGGCGAAGCGATCACCATGCAATTGGTTCGCGATACTCAGGTGAATTTGATCGATCTGTCCCACACCACGCGGTCGGTCGTACGTCGGTTGAATAAAGAGCTGGCCCCCCAGGGCATCGAGATCGTGGTGCAAAGCGACATCGCTGAGAGCATGGAAAAAAACATCGCCCTGATCAAGCAACTGGCGCTCATCGGAGGTGCATTGGCAGTCTTGGTGCTCTGGATTTTCCTGCGGAATCTCAGACTGGTAGTGGTCATTGCCCTTGCGATACCGATCTCGGTTTTCACAGCGTTCAACTTTTTCTATGCCGCGGGAATATCGATCAATAGCCTCACCCTGGTGGGCATGGCGCTGGCCATCGGCATGTTGTTGGACAATAGCATCGTGGTATTGGAAAATATTTACCGATTGGTTTCGGCTCGCAAAGAGATCGAAAGTTCAGTGGTTCAAGGCACCCGGGAGGTATGGCGGTCGATCTTTGCAGCGACCTTAACCACCATTGCGGTCTTTTTGCCGTTCATTTTTTCCTCTGACTTCATTGTCCGGCTCATCGGTCGCCATATCGGGGTGTCCATCATCAGCACCTTGTTGATTTCGCTGGTGGTCGCGCTGCTGCTGGTTCCGATGGTCACCCACTATTTTCTCTCGCGCAGCCGAAAAATCGATGTGGGTTCGCTGAACTTCAATGTGGTTTCCCCGAAGAATCGGCTATTGCAAATCTATCGAGTACTCCTCAAATCCACCATGCGATTCCCGGCGCGAACCATCGTGATGGCATTCGTGGTGTTTTTAGCCAGCCTGCTGATCGCCCTGGCGCTGAGCATCAACGTGTCGCAGGAGGTGGAGACCGCCGAGTTCAACCTTTACGTGACCATGCCTCGGGGCTCCACCCTCCAAGCCACAGATCAGGTCGTGGCCGAGCTGGAGCAGCGACTCAGCGATATCGAAGAGAAGCAAGATATTGTAAGCAATATCAGCGAAGAGGAAGCGATCATCACCATCAAATTGAAGGAGCGGTTCGAGAAGATCAAGAACCGCACCGTCGCCCAGGTGAAAAGCGAGATTCAAAATCGCATCAGAGATTTTCGGGCTGCTGACGTGAGTTTCGAGCAACCGGCAGCCAGTCAACGGTTCCGCGGTGGCATGCGTGCCAATCCTGGCGCTAACCTGGAAAGAATGCTCGGGATCGGAAGTCAGACAGAAAAAGTTGTGATCAAAGGTCGGGACTTCACCACCATGAGGAACCTGGCAACCGATATTCGGAACTATCTGGAAGATTTAAGCTCGATGAATCGGGTGAGCCTGAATATCGCCGATGATCGACCAGAGATCCATTTGTTGTTCGATACCGAGTTGCTGAGCCATTACAACATTAGCTTGAATACGATCGCTTCCGAATTGGCTGGATTTCAGAGCGAGTTCTCCTCCGGGTTAAAATACAAGCAAGGCAGCGATGAATATGATATCGTTATCCGCAATGAAAATCTGGAGGACAAGACCATCGATGATCTGAGGGCGCTGAGAATCCCCGCTCCCAGTGGCGGCAGTTATGAGCTGGACCAGTTGAGCCGGATCGTCTATTCCGCGGGGATGTCTGGCATCAATCGCGTCAATCAGGAGAAACAGATCGAGGTCACCTATCAGTTCCTGAGCGAGGTGAACAGCTCCAAGGCGCTGCTCGAAGCCTCCCGCGCCGAGGTGGATCAACTGATCGCCAGCCTCAACATTCCGCCCGGCGTCGCAGTGGAGGTGATCCATGACGAGACCGAGCTGGGTGAATACAAGTTCTTAATCGCAGCAGCGTTTATTTTGATCTTCATGATCCTTGCCTCTGTGTTCGAATCCGCATGGCAGCCAATCGTTATCCTGTTTAGCATTCCGCTGGCTGCGATTGGTGCGTTTTGGGCGCTCATCTTTACTGGAAATTCGATCTTAAACGCCAACACACTGACCGGCTTGCTGATCCTGTTAGGGGTGGTCGTCAACAACGGGATTATCCTGATCGATTATACCAGAATTTTGAGGCAACGCGGCTACGAGCGCGCCCGAGCGCTCATGATGGCCGGTCAGGCGCGCGTCCGGCCGATCCTCATTACTGCGATCACTACCATTGTGGGAATGCTGCCCCTGGCCATGGGCAAAGCCGAATACGTCACCCGGATCGGCGCGCCATTCGCTATCACTGTCATTGGAGGGCTGGCCGCCGGCACCCTATTCACACTGGTGTTCATCCCCACCGTCTATGCTGGGCTGGAAACAGCTTTACGATGGATTCGGGGATTAAATTGGAAAATCAAACTGATCCAATTGGCGATCGTTTTAATTGGCAGCTTCTTGATTTACTCTTACGTCGATAGCCTGCTCTGGAAGATCGTCGAGCTGTTGCTCCTGGTCATGTTGGTCCCCGCTGCCACCTACTTCGTGATGACAAGCTTGCGCCAGGCCAAAGCAGAGATGATCAAGCCAGGCGAGGACCTGAGAATTAAGGTGCAGCATCTGGTGAAAATCTATGACCAGGAGATGCGTTTTGTTCGCGAATGGAAAAAAGGTCAGCGCATCAGGGCCAAGGCTGGGCTATTGCGAGATTATCGCACCTGGCGGGATCTCGGTGATTTCATCTACCTGCTGCCCATTCTGGGCTTTTTGATCTATTTTGTCTATTTTTACCTGCGCAGCGGGTTCTGGGTGTTTGTTACCGCCCATCTGGTGTATTTTTATGTGCTGGCCATCTGGAAACCAATCCGCATTTACTTGGGCCATCAGCTTCAACGCCGTGACAACCGATGGTTGCAACTCATGGCTCAATGGTTCTACCCAACATTTTTCTGGGGATTTCCCCTGCTCAATTTGGTGATTTTCTATTTCAAATGGCATAACGCCACCATTTTGATCTTTATTGCAGCGGTCTGGTATTTCGCATTGGCTGTCTATACCACTTCCAATCGATTGCATCGCGAAGAAGTCAACATCATGCGGCTTACTGGCCGATTCGCTGGTTTAAGAAAGAACTTCTATCGCCTTGTCCAGGCGATTCCAATCATCGGAAAGAAAAAGCAGCCGTTCAAAGCGCTGGATGGCGTTTCATTGGAGATTGGTAGCGGCATGTTCGGACTGTTGGGACCGAATGGCGCAGGAAAAACCACCTTGATGCGAATCATCTGCGGCATCCTGGAACAAAGCCGCGGCAGCCTCTGGATCAACGATATCGACCTGAAGGAAAAACGAGAAGAGTTGCAGGGCTTGATCGGCTACCTGCCTCAGGAGTTCGGCACCTATGAGAACATGACCGCCTACGAGTTTCTAAGCTATCAGGCCATCTTGAAGAACATTTACGATAAAGAAGAGCGAGAGCGTCGCGTCAATTATTGCATCGCAGCCGTGCATTTAGAAAAACACATGCACCAGAAGATCGGCTCGTTCTCTGGCGGAATGAAACAGCGGATCGGCATCGCCCAGACCCTGTTGCATTTGCCGCGCATCCTGGTGGTGGACGAACCCACCGCCGGCCTCGATCCGAGAGAACGGATCCGATTCAGGAATTTATTAGTAGAACTGAGTCGGGAGCGGGTTGTCATCTTCTCCACTCATATCATCGAAGATATTTCCAGCTCGTGCAACAAGGTCGCAGTGTTGAATAAGGGTCGGCTCTGCTATTTGGGCGATCCGCAGGATATGGCGCGGCTGGCCGATGGATTTGTCTGGCAATTCCAGGTGCCTGCTGACCAATTCGAAGCGGTGAGCAAGGATCTATGGATTGTCCATCACATGCGAGATGGAGAGCAAATTCGGGTGCGATGCATCGCCACCGAGCGGCCACTTCCTGAAGCCCAGGAAGTTCGGCCCACCCTGGAGGACGCCTATCTGTGGTTGCTTAAAAAATCGGGATGTTAGCGGATTGGCTTAACAGTACCATAAACTTTTCGGCGCTGGCAGGAATGCCTTTCGGTCATATTATGATCTGAATCCATAGCCTTATAATCAGCCATGGCGATTCCATTTTTGGCTCCTGAATTTTACTGGTATCGAAAAAACTTGCCTCGTCCTGGCAAATTAAATCCAGCATGATCCTGAAACCGTTCATTCTGCATTCTGCGAGGGGCAGATTCGCGAATGTGAAACTCAGTGGAGTCATTTGGCATTCATGAGCGGAATTATCGTTCAAAAATGTTTCGTGCGAATTCAAGGATCATTCTTTTAGATAATAACAAAACCAAGTAACGAGTGAATCAACTAAATCCAACCATCAAAACCATAGGAGGATGCAATATGGCCGCAAAAAAAATTTTGATGCTGGTGGGGGATTATGTCGAGGATTACGAAGTAATGGTGCCGTTCCAAATGTTATTGATGGTGGGACATCAGGTGGATGCCGTTTGTCCCGATAAGAAGCCTGGCGATAAGATTCGCACAGCCATCCACGATTTTGAGGGCGATCAGACTTATAGTGAAAAGCCAGGTCATAATTTTCAGATCAATGCCAACTTCGATAAGATAAAACCAGAAAATTATGACGGGCTGGTTATCCCAGGCGGACGCGCCCCGGAGTATCTGCGATTGAACGAGAAGGTCATCAAAATCGTCAAGCATTTTGCCGAAAACAATAAGCCAATTGCTGCCATTTGCCATGGACCGCAGATTTTAGCCGCTGCCAAAGTGCTGTCAGGCAAGAAGGTCCTCCCCTACCCGGCCGTGGGTCCGGATTGCGTCAATGCCGGGGCTACGCTGGGACAAGTCAATGAGACTTTTTCCAACGCCGTGGTCGATGGCAACCTGGTCACAGCCCCTGCATGGCCTGCGCATCCCGAATGGATCGCAGCGTTTCTGAAATTGCTCGGCACCAAAATCGAGCCGTAATGACTATATAGATTTTATCACCTGATTCGTCCTGGAGTGAGCTGAAGATCAAATCGAGCAAGAGATCCGATTTTGGGAACGAGAACTGGAGAGCATAGCCAGAGGCTCGAATTTAGAGAGCTGCAACCGATAGCCAATGGCTATCTCTCCAGTTAAAATTCTCATCAAAAAGCCTTATCGTATCAGATGAGATGATTTAACCCAGCAATTGCTCAGCGAAATTAATCTATCAACAGGTTCTGATTATGAATTATCGTGCACTCACGAAAAATCTGATAAACAACCTCGTCAGTATTTTTCGATACAATTTGAAGATCATCTTCGCCAATAAATTTGTCTATTTTTTGCTGGCAGCGATCGGGATTTTCCTGTTAGTCACTGCCATCAATTTATTGAACGCCGACGCCAATCCTACCGAAGGCACCATCTATTACCTGCTATTGGTGCCCGGTATTTTGATCATTTTTTACCCGACCACCTTCGGCATTCAGAACGATGTCGATACGCGGATGATCGAGATCCTGTTTGGAATTCCAAATTACCGCTACAAAGTGTGGCTGGTGCGAATGGCGCTGATTTATGTGGTGGTCTTCGTGATTTTGCTCATCCTCAGCCTGATCAGTTCGCTGGCGTTGGTCAATATTCCGATTTTCAAAATGGTATTTCAGCTCATGTTTCCCATTTTTTTTGTCGGTTGCCTGGCATTTATGATCTCGACGATGATTCGCAATGGCAATGGCACAGCCGTGGTCGTTATTATCATTGGGATGACATTTTGGATCTTAAGTGATCAGCTCGTTGCCAGTCGCTGGAACCTGTTCTTGAACCCGTTTTCCATGCCATCCAGCGTAAATCAGGCGGTTTGGATGGAGACCACGTTCAACAATCGCGTTTATCTGTCCATCGGCATCGTTGTCAGCATCTTGTTAGGCCTGCTGAACCTGCAAAAGCGGGAGAAATTCATCTAAATTTGGTTGCTCAAACCATACTCATCTCAACCAAAACAAAGAATTTCTTGATTCTCTCTTCGAAATATGTGATGATGAAATTCGAAGATGCTCGGTAAAATAGAAATCGAACCTCATTTCAAATGAATTTGCGGTCGGCCAGCAGGATGATGAAAATCATAACTGATGCCAAATGCTCTTCGGAATGCTCAAGAAGCTCTCCCGAAGGATTGATGAATCCCGCGGATAAAAAACTATATGCATCCGTGGGAGCTTTTTAATCCGCGGGGAAATTCATATAAATAAATCCCCACAGATCGAAAAGCCAGCGGATAAAAAAGAGTAAACATCCGTGGCAGTTCTTCAATCCGCTGAGAAAATTCATATAAAGAAAACTCCCACAGATCGAAAAAGCCCGCGGATAAAAAAGAGTAAACATCCGTGGCAGTTCTTCAATCCGCGGGGAAATTCATATAAATAACCCCCCACAGATCGAAAAGCCAGCGGATAATAAAGAATAACCATCCGTGGCAGTTCTTCAATCCGTGGGGAACATTCATATA
>FWPV01000634.1_pt1 | contig 109523 bp, 105 predicted proteins | sample 2228371 | NCBI WGS metagenome assembly FWPV01 (sample SAMEA103939776, study PRJEB20133) | metagenome
CCGTCCCAGGGCGATCCACCACAGCGCTCCGAGGGCCCCGGCGGCCGCTCCGGCAGCGGGCCCGAAAGCCGCGCCAGCCCCCACGGCGGCCGCGAGCAACACGAGCGCGAGCCCCAAGGCCGGCGCGATGGCGGCGGCAAGACCGCACAAGACCGCGGCCGTGAGCCCGCCCGCGCCTCCGGCGACCCCAGAAGCGCCAGCCCAGCCCAGCCACGCGCTGGGCACGACTGCGGCGGCGCGTCCGAGCAGGGTTTGCCGGCCGACAAGGCGGTCCCACACGCCAGGTCCGCCTTCCGCCGGATCCTCCTCGGCGACGATCTCCTCGACAACGTCCGCGAGCGACTCGCGTCCAGCCAGCGGATCGCCCAGGTGGTCGAGGAGCGCCTCGGCGAACGCCGTCACGTCCGGGTAGCGTTCGAGCGGGTCAGGCGCGAGCGCCCGCGCAAGCACAAGGTCGACGCCGCGCGGCAGTCCTTTCGCGAGCATGCTCGGTGGTTGGAAGCCTCTCGACTCGATCCGCACGAGGGAGCGCTGAGGGGTGTCCGCCCCGAATGGGCAGTCGCCGGTGAGCATCTCGTAGACCAGAGCGGCGAACGCCCACTGGTCCGCGGCCGGCGTGACCGGCTCGCCACGGATGTGCTCAGGAGCCATGTAGCCAGGCGTGCCGCCCCGAGGCGTCCCGGTGCGGTCGACGCCGGTGAGCGCGGCGACGCCGAAGTCCACGACTTTCGGGCGTCCACTTCGGTCGACGAGCACGTTCTCCGGTTTCAGGTCGAGGTGCAGCACGCCGTTGGCGTGCGCGAACGCGAGCGCGTCTGCGACCGCGTCGACGACCGCGGCCGTCTCGTCCAGGTCGAGCGGGCCGTCGAGCTCGTCGAGCACTTCCGCAAGCGATGCGCCGTCCACGTGCTCCGTGACCAACAGCGCGCCGTCGTCGATCGGCTCCCACTCGAAGACGGTGACGATGGCGGGATGGTTGAGCATGGCTGCGGTTCGCGCCTCAGACAACGCATGGGAACGCATTCGAGGCGAGTCTGGCGGGAGCGTGAGACGCTTGATGGCCACCCGCCGCGCCATCTTCGTGTCGAACGCGAGCACGACCGAGCCGTATCCGCCTTCGCCGAGGTGCGCGAGCGGACGGTAGCGGTCGAGGATGAGGGGTTCGTCCATCAGCGTTCTCCGGCGCTAGTGTACCGCTCGCGGCTGAGGGCCGCGGCGGTCTTCACGTGTGGAGCAGCCAGAGAACGGACCCGCGATGCCTGCTGGCGCTCGCTACGGCAGCTGCGCGACGGGGTGGCAGTTCAGGCACAGGTCGTCGGAGTAGGCGGTCGTGGTCGCCTCGACGAGCAGCCGGTACCCGGTCGTTTCGTGAGGGAAGTTCTGGAAGCGCGGATTGTCGGTGGACACCGTGCCATCCGCAGCGGTCACCGTCCACGTCGCCGCATCGCCCTGCGTCCCGTCGGGTGTAAGCTCGCCGACGTAGCGCGTGTCCTCGTGGCACTGCTGGCAGATCGGATAGTGGCCTCTCATGAGCGTCGGCCGCGGATACGGCCAGAGGTAGCCGCGGTTGGTCATGCCGATGCTGCCGAGCACCGCGGCGTTCGTCGGAGCATCGGTCGCGAGAATCGCGGCGACACGGTAGTTGTACGGGCTCGCCGTGGTCGTCAGCGACTCGACCGGGTGGTTGTGCGTCGTCGGCAGCCCCGAACGGCGTCCACGATGGCACGCGAGGCACCAGTCGGAGCCGTACTCGCTCACCGACTGAGTGGCCTCGCCCGGGCGCTGGCGCAGCATGCGGGTCAGCGTCAGCGGCGGCATGCCAGAGATGCGACGTCTGTCGCCAGGGAATGCGGTCACGATCTCGGAGCCGTGCGGGGAGTGGCAGTCGGTGCACGTGAGCGTGCCACCCTGCCCGCGGAACGCCTGCGCGGCGCTTCCGCCCGTCAACGGGTCGCCACCCGGAACGACGTTCGTCGTCTCGGTGCTGTGCTTTCCTCCCACAGTCAGGCCACGTGCGGCTATGGCGCCGTAGACGCCCTTGCCGCCCGTGCCGTCGTGGCAGGTGAAGCAGGTGCCCTGTATGGTGGCCGAAGGAAGCAGCAGCACGCCCCCCGCGGGCGCGACGTGGACCGAATGGCACATCCGGCACTTGCTCGTGGTCGTCGTGTAGTTGCCGTGAACGCCCGAGCCCACTGTGAAGTACGGCTGGTGGCAGCCGCCGCAGTTCTCTTCGTTGAACGGGGGAATCGTGTCGGTCGTCTCGTCGAAGGCATACGCGGGCATCGCGACGGCGAGCATCAGGGCGACGCTCACCAGCGATGCTGCGAACAGCGCTCTCGATGACCGATGACGCTTCAATTCAAGCCCATCCTCCAGGGCGTCGCTTCGGACGGAGCTCTCAATCCTTGCAATCATACAGCACTCATGTGATAAGCGCCACGAAGGTATTGCACATGCCACGGGCGGGGCCGTTCGCCGGCCTTGCAGCACGCGTCGTGCCGAAGCGTTGCACGACGCGGCACCGATTCATTGGTGGTTCCCGCGCGGCCCGACCTGTGGTACTATCCTCACTCGCACACGAGCGGGTGTGGCGGAATGGCAGACGCGCATGGTTCAGGTCCATGTGGGGGCAACCCCGTGGAGGTTCAACTCCTCTCACCCGCACCAAGGAACGAGAAGGGCGGCCGAGCGGCCGCCCTTGTCCGTCTCTGTGCGATCGTCTACTCGGAAACCCTGTTCCTCCTTCGGATCCACGCGCCTGCTGCTGCCGATGTTCCGGCCGCCGTCAGGAGCAGCGCCAGCTCGACGCCGGTGTAGGGCAGGAAGTCGGGCTCATCGTCCGTGTCCTGCTCGGTGAAGGGCAGGAAGTCCTCGGGCTGCTCGCCGTCAGTCGTGTCCTCGCCGCCGTCGCCCGGGTCCTCGGGATCGCCCGGGTCCTCGCCGTCGCCAGGATCAGCGGGATCGTCTGGGTCGTCCCCAGGGTCGACCGGATCGTCCGGGTCATCGCCCGGGTCCTCGCCGTCGCCAGGATCGACCGGGTCGTCCGGATCGTCGCCAGGATCAGCGGGATCGTCTGGGTCGTCCCCAGGGTCGACCGGATCGTCCGGGTCATCGCCCGGGTTGCCGCTCCGGTCGTACCAAACGTGGCTGAGCACCAGGTTGTTGACTCGGCTCGACGCGGTCACGGCGAATCCGCCGGTGAGCACGTCGTGGCCCGGAGTGCCCACGAAGAAGTGCTGCGTCTGACCGCTGTTCGCCGCCGTCACCGTCCTGGTCCCAGCATTCTGGAACGTGACCGTGAGCTGAGCGGGGGCCGTGCCGCGATCCATGCCGTTCAGGACGAAGTGCCACACGACCGGGTCGCTCAGGCCGCCGTTGTTCGAGCCCCAGTTGAACGTCAGGCTGGATGCGCCGACGTGCGCGCCGTGGAGCGGCACGTTGAGCAGCGCCCAAGAGGGGAGCGCAAGTGCGGTCAGAACAGCTACACCGAGCGCCAGAACGAGTGCGCGCGCCGCAAGGGGTCTCGCGGTCTTTGTCCTCGCTGCCATCGTTCTCGCCTCCTAAACTTGAGAATGTCTACAAATCATGTACCCATTTTGATGCGTGTGAGACGCGGCCCGGGTTCCTGCACCCCGTGTTCTGCCGAACGGCGCAAGCGGGTAGATAAACGGCAGCCGTCGTCGGAAGGAGTCGCCATGCCAGCAGGGAAGGCCGCACTGCTGTACGCAGCGTCGCTGCTCGTGTTCCTCGGGATCGATTTCGTGTGGCTTTCGACGATGGGCGACCGGTTCTACAGGCGTCATCTCGGAGACTTGATGGCGGCGTCGCCGAAGCTTGGCGTGGCTCTCCTGTTCTACCTGGTCTACGTCGTCGGCGTTCTCGTGCTCGTGGTCTTGCCGGCTCTGGATGCGGGGTCGCTCGCGAAAGCGGTCCTCGGAGGCGCGCTCCTGGGCCTCGTGGCGTACGGGACCTACGACATCACGAACCTGTCCACGATCCAAGGCTGGCCGGTCATCGTGGCGGTCGTCGACCTGGCGTGGGGCACGACCTTGACCGCCGTCGTGTCTGCGGTCGGCTACCTCGTCGGACGGTGGCTGGCGTAAGCGTGACCGACGCGTTGATGTGGCGGCCGTGAGTGCCGCGCACTCGATTTCGCGCTAGTATCGTGAGCGTCGGCTGTTCGCTGCTACGAGAGGGGGGCACGTGATCGGTCTGTTCGAGATGCTGATCATCGGCATCCCGGCGGGTTTGGTGCTGCTGTGGTTCCTGCTCGGCGTGCGCATCATCAGGCCCGACCGGGTAGGCATCGTCGAGAAGTGGTGGTCGCCGAAAGGCTCGCTGAAAGACAGCATCATCGCGCTCAAAGGCGAAGCGGGTTACCAGCCCGACGTCTTGCGAGGCGGCATCCACTTCCGCACGCCGCTCATGTACCGCGTGCACGTCATGCCGCTCATCACGATCCCGCAAGGCAAGATCGGCTACGTGTTCGCGCGCGACGGCGAGCCGCTGCAGCCGCAGCAGACGCTCGGCCGTCTCGTGGAGTGCAACTACTTCCAGGACGTCAGGGCATTCCTGGCCAACGGCGGGCAGCGCGGTCCGCAGCGGGGGATCCTCCGTGAAGGCACGTACGCCTTCAACCTCGCGCAGTTCGTGATCATCACCGAGGGCCGCACGTACTACCTGCCGATGGGCAGTCGAGAGGAGCAAGCGACCATCGAGTCGATGGCGGCGCACCTGCACGCGATCAAGGGCTTCGACCCCATCGTCATCCGCGACGCCGACGACAAGACCGGCATCGTCACGGTGCACGACGGTCCGTCGCTGCCGATGGGCGACATCATCGCGCCGCCGGTGGGCGACAAGCCGGACGACCCGAACTACCACAACAACTTCCAGAACCCGGAGAAGTTCCTGGCGGCAGGCGGCTTCCGCGGCCGGCAGTACCAGGTGCTGACCGAAGGCACGTACTTCATCAACCGGCTGTTCGCGACGGTCGAGTTGATCCCGAAGGTGGTCATCCCGGTCGGGTACGCCGGCGTCGTCGTGAGCTACTACGGCCCGCGCGGCCAAGACACCTCGGGCGAGGAGTACCGGCACGGTGAGCTCGTCGCGCCCGGGAATCGCGGCGTGTGGAACGAGGCGCTGCTGCCCGGCAAGTACGCGTTCAACACCTACGCTGGCACGATCATCATGGTGCCGACGACCAACATCATCCTGAAGTGGGTCGCCGGCGAGACGGGCGAGCACGGCTACGACGCGAACCTCGCGGAAGTCAGCCTCATCACCAAGGACGCCTTCGAGCCGATGCTTCCGCTGTCGGTCGTCATCCACATCGACTACCGCAAGGCTCCGCTCGTCATCCAGCGGTTCGGCGACATCAAGATGCTCGTCAACCAGACGCTCGACCCGATGGTGTCCGCGTACTTCAAGAACGTCGGCCAGACCAAGACGCTGATCGAGCTCATCCAGCAGCGCTCCGAGATCCAGCGCACGAGCTCCGTCGAGATGAAGGAGAAGTTCGCGCACTACAACCTCGAGCTCGAAGAGGTGCTGATCGGCACTCCGCACTCTGCGCCGGGCGACGACAAGATCGAGATGATCCTCGTGCAGCTGCGCGACCGGCAGATCGCCTATGAGAAGCTCGAGACGTTCGAGAAGCAGCGTGCCGCGGCCGAGAAGGAGCGCGAGCTCCGCGAGGCGCAGGCGGTCGCGGAGCAGCAGACCGTGCTCACGCAGTCGCAGATCAACATCCAGGTGCAAGAGAACCAGGCGCGCGCCGACTTGCAGCGGGCGGTGCAGGATGCCGAGCGCGTGCGCACGCTCGCGAAGGCGGACGCCGACCGCGTGAAGGCGCTCGCAGCAGGCGACGCGGAGAAGGTCAAGCTGCTCGCGGAGGCAGACGCCAAGAAGGTCCAGGTCATGGCCGAGGCCGAAGCGACGCGCGTCAAGAAGCTCGGCGAGGCGGACGCGCTGCGCGTCAAGATGCTCGCGGAGGCCGATGCGGAGAAAGAGGCGAAGGTCGGCGTGGGCAAGGCCATCGCCATCGATGAGCAGGTGCGGGCGTACGGCGGTCCGCAGCTCCAGCTCATCCAGGAGGTCATGTCCAAGCTCGCGGCGGCGGTCGAAGCGTCGAAGGTGCCGATCGTGCCGTCGACTGTCGTGAACATGGGGGGCGGCGGCGACGGGGAAGGAGCCGGCGGCAATCTGAACGCCTTCGGGCTGCTGATGGCGCTCATGGCCACCGAGAAGCTCGGTGAGCTTGGCCAGGCGACGCGCGAGCAGGATCCCGCTCAGGCCGAGATGGTCGCGACGATCAAGCAACAGCTCAAGGAGCGGCTCGCGCAGGAGACGCCGGGCGCGCAGGCTGCGACCGAGGAGCCTCCGGCAGAGTAGCGCGCTTCAGGGCGAGGACAGCAGCGGGGCGGCATGGTGTACTATGTCGCCCCGTGTCTCATGATGCAGGGAACATGTCTGCCGCGTCGAAAGCAGCCAAGGAACACCGCCGCTGAGCGCGGTTCTTGCCTGGGGGTTGATCGACATGCTGTCCGAGCGCATTCTCACCGCCGTCATGCGGGTGATGAGTCCTGCGTACCTGAAGACCGAGCCCGTGGACTTGCGCCGGCTCCCGTGCCCGGAGCCCGGGCACCGCTACACGCTGTACGCGCACGTGCCGTTCTGCGAGCGGCTCTGCCCGTACTGCTCGTTCAACCGCTTCCTGTACGCGGAGGAGCGGGCGAGGCGCTACTTCCGGTGGCTCCGCGAGGAGATGCGGATGGTGGCCGACCTCGGGTACGACTTCTGCTCGCTGTACATCGGCGGCGGGACGCCGACGATCCTCGTCGACGAGCTGTGCGAGACCATCGACCTCGCGCGCTCGCTGTTCCCGGGCATCCGCGAGGTCTCGACCGAGACCAGCCCCAACCACATCGCCGAGGAGAACATCGAGCTTCTTGCACCCCGTGTGCAGCGGCTGTCGGTGGGGGTGCAGTCGTTCGACGACATGCTGCTCCATCAGATGGCGCGCTACGACAAGTACGGGTGCGGCCGGACCGTGTTCGAGCACGTGCAGCGGGCAGCAGGCCGGTTCCATTCGCTGAACGTGGACATGATCTTCAACTTCCCGTCCCAGACGCGCGAGATCCTCGAGCGCGACATCGAGATGGTGAAGGCGACGGGCGCGAACCAGACGACGTTCTATCCGCTCATGGCGTCGCCGAAGATGCGTCGTGAGCTGCAGCGCAGCATCGGGCGCATCGACCTCGTGCGCGAGGCCGAGTACTACCGCGCCATCTGCGACGGCCTCGCGCCTGACTTCGAGCCGTCGTCCGCGTGGACGTTCTCGCAAGACGTCGACAGCATGATCGACGAGTACATCGTGGATACCGAGGAGTACCTCGGCATCGGTTCGGGCGCGATGTCGTTCTTGGGCGGCCGCGTCTACCACAACACGTTCTCGCTCAGCGACTACGAGAGGCGCGTAGGCAGCGGCAGGATGTCGGTGGCGAAAGCCGGCCGGCCGTTCGGCCGGTTCGCGCGGATGCGGTACCGGTTCATGGGCGAGCTGTTCGGCGGGTCGCTGGACAAGCGGGCGTTCGAGCGCGATTTCGGCGTGTCGGTCTCGCTCGGCCTGGCCGGCGAGGTGGCGTTCTTCCGGGCGGCCGGGGCGGTGGAGCGCGAGGACGACGAGACGCTGGTGCTGAGCCCGAAGGGGCGGTATCTTCTGCTCGTCATGATGCGAGAGTCGCTGGCTGCGTCCAACGACATCCGCGACTTCGAGCGGTCGCTGCTGCCGGCCGAAGAGAAGGCTCTGCTGTCGGATTGTGCGACGTCGACCTGCGAGGCGGTCGCGGAAGAGGCGCTGGCCACAGCGTGAAGATCCGGGGTGACGAGCAGGCTATGGACGCGCGGGAAGAGGTCGCAGCCGAGGCGCCGCGTCCTGTGGCGGGGCTGCGGGCGATAGAGTCCCTGATCGCGCTCACCAAACCCAAGCAGACGGGGCTGCTGCTCGTGACGGCCGTCGGGGCGTACGTGCTCACGGCCGCTCCTGCGATCGACGGAGGCGCGCTGGCGCGCGGGACGCTCGCGCTGGCGCTCGCGATCAGCGGCTGCACGGTCTTGAACATGGTGCTCGACCGCGACATCGACGCGAAGATGGCCAGGACGGCGGGCCGGCCGATCCCGCGAGGCGAGATCGGGCCCGGCCAGGCGACGGCCGTGGGGCTCGCGGCCTCTGCTGCGGGCGTGCTTCTGGCGCTCGGGCTGTCCCCGCTGTTCGCGGCCGTTGTGGCGGCAGGGCTGTTCTTCGATCTAGTGGTCTACACGATGTGGCTCAAGCGGCGCAGCCCGCTGTCGATCGTCTTCGGCGGCGTGTCCGGCGGCATGCCTGCGCTCGCTGGCCGGGTGCTCGCGCTCGGCCGGGTCGATGTCGTGGGGCTGATGCTCGCGCTCGGCATCGTGCTGTGGATCCCGGCGCACATCCTGACGCTCGCGACGCGCCATGCGCGCGAGTACGAGGAGGCCGGAGTGCCGGTCTGGCCGACCGTCTACGGCAAGCGGGCCGCACGGCGTGCGATCGCCGTGGCCACCGTGCTGGCGACCATCGTGCTCACGGCAGCGGGAGCCCTCGAGGGCATCGCGCGCGGAGCCATCGTCACGCTGGTCGTGCTGGGCGTCGGCCTGGACGGGCTGGCGCTGCTCACGCTCGTGTCGCCGACCGAACGCCACAACTGGGCGCTGTTCAAGGGCGCCTCGGTGTACATGCTCGGCGCGTTCCTCTGCCTGACGTTCGGCGCGGTGCTCGCCCGCTGAACGGCGTGCCTGGCGGTTTCCCGCAGTCCTCGGACGCATGGTACTCTCATCGCGTCAGCGTTCAGGGGGAACGATGGATGCCTTCTCGCCGATCAAGGGGAAGTGCCAGTTCTGGCGCGAGCAGCCGGACGAGGACGACGCCTACAGCGTGGCGGTGAAGCCTGCAGACAAGCGGATCCGCTGCACCTGCTGGGTCGACGGCGACCTGTGGGTGTACAAGACGTCTGAGCTGCCGTCGGACTGCCCGCGCAAGACGCAATGCCGGTACTACATCAAGACGGGGTGAACGGAAGACAGCCCCGCCCTCCGTATCGCGAGGGCGGGGCCGCCGCTGTCTAGCGGGAATGCATGACGCGGACCTTGTAGCCCGCGCCGCCGCACTCAGGGCACCGACGGTGGTCGCGCCGTCCGTCGGAGAGCGTCACTGTGACGTACTTGTTGCCCTTGCATGCGGGGCATGTGGTCCGGGTGACCATCGCAATCGCCTCCGCAATGAATCTTAGCAATGCTTATGCCACATTGTCTAGTGTGTGCAATCACGAACAAAGTGGCAGCGATTCTCTTGCGGGGGCACGGCTGAGACCCTCCGAGCGGGTCGGCGAGCGAGGGTTGCCAGCCGGCGCGGGCTGCGCCGCTACATCGATTCTTTCGCGGTCTCTTCGAGCGCCTTGTCGATCTGCCGTTTGAGCGCCGGCGGCAGGCCCGGGATCTCCAGGTCGAGGAAGCCCCGCGTGATCATCGACACCGCTTCGTCCTTCGGGACGCCCCGGCTCATCAGGTAGTAGATCTCCTCAGCGGCGATGGGCGAGATGGCGGCCTCGTGGCTGAGCTCCGCTCCCGGCGCGCCTTCGCTCGCCAGGTCGGGGATCGCCCACTGCGTCGAGTGCTCCGACTGCACCATGCCGCGGCAGTCCAAGTGCGCCTTGCAGTCGTTCGTACGGCCGACGAGACGTCCGCGGCTGTAGACGACCGAGCGGTCTCTCGTGACCGTGCGAGCGATCGCCTCTGAGCGAGAGCCGGGGCCTTCCAATACCGACTCGGAGCCGATGTCGATGTAGCTGTCTGCCAGGCCGTAGACGATGGAGTTGAAGACGGCGCGAGAGCGCGCTCCGACCAGCCGCGCCACCGGGAAGCTCTGGATGGACTTCACGGGCTTGAGCAGGATGTAGTTGTTGACGTACGTGCCGTCCTCCTCGACCACGATGCCCGTGCGCGGGCGGACGTCGAAGTCCTCGGCCCAGTTGTGGATCATCGTGAACGTGAGCTTTGCGCCCTTGCCCACGTAGAACTCGGAGATCCCCGCGTGCAGCCCCTCGCGCACCTTCGGGTGGATGGTGCAGCCGGTGATGACGGTGGCCTCAGAGCCCTCCTCCATGACGATGACGTTGTGGACGTTCTGGCTGATGTTGTTCTCGCTCACGAACAGGCACGCCTGGATGGGCTTCTCGATCTTCTGGCCGGGCAGCACGCGGATGAAGTAGCCCTCCGTCGGCTGCAGGGCGACCTGGGCGGTGTACTTGTCCTTGTCCGGCGCGACGGCCCGCCAGTAGTACTTCTCGTACATCAGTTCGGGGTACAGCTCGAGCGCCTGGGCCGTGCTCATGATCTCCAGCTTGCCGCCGTACATCTCTGTGACGCGCTCGTAGATGGGCGAGCGGTCGACCTGGAAGTACGTGCCCGAGCGGTTCTCTTCCTTGGTGTCGATGCCGACGCCGAGCGCGACTTCTTTGACCTGCTTCTCGAGCGACTCGAGCGACTCGACGCTTGTCGCGTCGCGGGCCGCGTTGAAGCGGGCGAGGTCGAGGTCGGGCCCATAGGCCGCCTTCTTGTCGCGTGCTGCCTCAGCGAGCGCCCGGATCTCGGCGATGCGGGCCTGGACGTCGAAGGTGCTGGCTACATCTGGCATATCGCACACTCCACGCACTTGTCGTAACCGTGACGGGCGATCTCGGCGATCAGGTCGCGCGGGTTGCCGCGGCACGCGAGCCGGCCGCTGTAGAGCACGTGGCCGATGTCGGCGTTGACGTACTCCAGGATGTGGCCGGTGTGCGTGACGATCAGCCCCGAGCGCTTCGTCATGCCGGCGCGCTCGGCCTTCAGCAGCTTGGTCATGGCGGCCCCCACGACCGCGATGTTGTCGAGGTCGACGCCGGATTCCGGCTCGTCGAACAGCGTGAGGTCCGGCATCTGGGCGAGCAGCTGCGCCATCTCGGAGCGCTTCATCTCGCCGCCGGAGAAGCCCATGTTCACGTCGCGGTCGATCATGTTCTCGAGCGCGAGCTCGCCAACGAGGTCGGCGAGCATCGCCTCGTCGAAACGGCCGTCGGCGGCGACCTCGATCAGCTGGCGGAGCTTGATGCCGCGGACGGCGGGCGGCCGCTGGAACGCGACGCCGATGCCCAGACGGGCGCGCTCGTCGATGTCGAGGCCCGCGAGGTCGACGCCCTTGAACAGGATCCGGCCGCGCGTGATGCGGTAACCGGGGAGGCCCACGATCGTGTTGAGGAGCGTCGTCTTGCCGCCCCCGTTGGGGCCGAGCAGGACGTGGGTCTCGCCTTCGGCGATCTCAAGGTCGACGCCGCGCAGGATCTCGCGGTCGCCGACGCTGACGTGGAGGTCTTCCACGACGAGCAGCGGAGCGGTGTCTGCCATGCTTCACCTCGCTTGAGGGGTCGGTGCGGTGCGACACAGACTGTACCCTGAATCGTGGCCTCAGCGGTACAGCAACGCGCGTGCCGGTGGCGCCTGCTATAGTGGCCGCGCGATGAGCGAGGATCTGCACCCATGGGACGAAGACAGCCTCGCGGCGTTCCGGGAGGCGGTGCTGGCCTACTACCGCGAGCACGGGCGCGACCTGCCCTGGCGCCGCACCCGTGACCCGTACGCGATCCTCGTGTCGGAGGTCATGCTCCAGCAGACGCAGGTGCCGCGCGTCGTTCCGAAGTACGAGGCGTTCCTGCGCGCGTTCCCGACGGTCGAGGCGCTTGCTGCGGCGCCGTTGGCCGACGTGCTTCGCGTCTGGAGCGGGCTGGGCTACAACCGGCGGGCGAAGGCGCTGCACGAGGCGGCTCGGGCGATCGTCGCGCGCCATGGTGGCGCCGTGCCGCGCTCGTACGAGGAGCTGCGGGCGCTGCCGGGCATCGGGCATGCGACTGCGGCGCAGGTGCTTGCGTTCGCGTTCGGCGTCGCGGTGCCCTACCTGGAGACCAACATCCGCGCCGCTCTCATCCACTGGTTCTTTCCGGAGCGCGACCAGGTGAGAGACCAGGAGCTCCTGCCGTTCGTGGAGGCGACGCTCGTCCGGGACGACCCCCGGACTTGGTACTACGCGCTGATGGACTACGGAGCGGCTCTGAAACGGGCGGTGCCGAATCCGTCGCGGCGCAGCGCACACCACGTGCGGCAGGCGGCGTTCGCGGGGTCGAGCCGCGAGGCGCGCGGAGCGGTGCTCAAGACGCTGGCGAGTCGCGGGCGTGCGACGACGGCGCGGATCGCGGCGGAGTCGGGAGTTGGCGCTGATCGCATCGCGAGGGCGGTCGAGGCTCTCGAACGCGAGGGGCTCGTCGTGCGGGACGCACGGTCGTGGCGGCTTCCGTGACGGAGTCGCAGGCAAGTTGCCAGGAATCGGCTCAACCCGAGGCGTATTCGTGCCGATACCACAATCAGATTCGGTAGGCGCTCCTAGAGTGGGCGCTAGCGCCGAGAACCCGCTGCCTCGGGCGCTGGAAAGAATCTGGTGGCAGCGGAAAGGGCCCGCTGGTCGCCCCTCCGGCGGGCCCTAATCTTTGCTTGGGTCGGGCGATCGCAGACGGGCGGCCGACGGGAGGCTCGAAGCATCTGCGAGAAGCTCGGCGGCTTCCGCCTCCAGCCGGCGCGCGATCTCGGCGATCGGCAGACCGCGTTCGCGCGCGATCCGGGCGGCGTCCTCGTGCTCGACTCGGCATCCGGTGCGGTCGCGGGCGCGCCAGACTTTGAAGCGCGCACGGCCGAGCGGCGTTTCAAGCTCGACGACGGTACGCCACGCGACGAAGCGCTCGGTGGGGACCACGCGCACGCCGAGCGAGCCGGTCTCGTGGATGATCGTACGAGCGAGATCCGCTGCGGCCGCGGGCTCGGCGAGCACGCTCAGCAGGTACGCAGCGCGACCCTTCTTCATCACGATGGGCGTCTGCCAGACGTCGAGCGCGCCGGCTTCCAGCAGCCGCTCGCACGCGAAGGCGAGCGCCTCGGGCGAGAGGTGGTCGACGTTCGTCTCGAGCAGCGTGACCCGCTCTGCGCCTTCAGGCGCCGGTTGCGGCAGGAGCGGTTCCCCCACAAGCAGCTGCGCCACGTTGGGCACGCCGAGGTCGCGGGTGCCAGCGCCAAGGCCCACGCTTGTCACGCGCATGGGCGGCGGCTCGCCGAACGAAGCGGCGAGCGTCCGGACGATTGCGGCGCCGGTCGGCGTGGTGAGCTCGCCTGAAGCTGCGCCAGGCACGATGGGCAGGCCGCGAAGGAGGAGCGCGGTCGCGGGAGCGGGGACGGGAAGCACCCCGTGCGCGGCGGCGACCGTCCCACCGCCCACGGCGATCGGGCTGCACACGAGCTCCTCGATGCCGAGCGCGTGAAGCCCGAGCGCCGCCCCGAGGACGTCCACGACCGTGTCAGCCGCGCCGACCTCGTGGAAGTGTACCTCCTCGAGCGGCACGCCGTGCACCTGGGCCTCCGCCTCAGCGAGCGCCAGCAGGACGCGCTCGGCGGCCGCGCGCGCAGGCTCGGGTGCGTCGGCGGCGCGGACCGCGTCGCGCAATTCGGGCCAGGTGCGCAGCGGCAGGGCGGCAGCCTCGGCGACCTCGATGCCGGTGGCCGCAATGCCACCCGTCCGCCGCTCCACGACCGTGACGGCGTCCGCAAGCCCGAGGGGCGCCAGCGCCGTCCGAAGGTCGTCGATCCGGAATCCCACAGCGATGAGCGCCCCGAGGATCTTGTCGCCGGAGACGCCGGTGGCGGCGCAGTCGAGGTACGCAATCACTCCGCGGCCTCCACCGCGCCTGCCGCCGCGTGGTTGATGCGCGAGGCGAGGACGGCAGCGCCGAAGCCGTTGTCGATGTTGACGACGCCAATCCCGGCTGCGCACGAGTTCAGCATCGCGAGCAGCGCCGCGAGCCCTCCGAGGTGCGAGCCGTAGCCGACCGAGGTGGGCACGGCGATGACCGGGCTGGCCACCAGCCCTGCGACGAGCGAGGGCAGCGCGCCCTCCATGCCCGCGACGGCGATGACGACGTTCGCTTGGCGCAGCACCTCGAGGTGGGCGAACAGCCGGTGCACGCCAGCGACCCCGACGTCTGCGAGCCGAGTCACCCGGTTCCCCATCACCTCGGCCACGATTGCGGCCTCTTCCGCCACCGGAGTGTCCGCGGTGCCGCCCGATGCGACGACGACGTGGCCGACAGACGGACGCTCTTCGCGCCGGTCGACGACGACGAGCCGGGCCTCCTCGAAGTACCGGGCGTCGAGCGCAACCTGCCCGACGGCTTGGTAGTGCGAAGCGGTAGCGCGGGTTCCGAGGAAGACAGGCCCGGCATCAAGGACTTCGCGCGCGATGGCGCGCACCTGGGCCGGCGACTTGCCCTGGCAGAACACGACCTCCGGGAAGCCGCAGCGCAACTCGCGGTGGTGGTCCACCTTCGCGACGCCGCCCACGTCCGCGAACGGAAGCCGGGCGAGGGCCTCGGCGGCCTCGTCGACGCTGAGCGCGCCGGAAGCGACGTTCTCGAGCAGGGTTCGAAGCGATGCTTGGTCCACAGCCACTCCTTGCGAACATGCGAGCAGGTTCGGGGCCACGCGTAGAGGATATACTCTTTGGGAAGCCCCCGCTTCGGAGACGATGCGACGAGTGGAGTCCGAAGAGCGACAGCTCGACCTGCCTGACGCGACGTACCTCGTCGCACGCGTCGTCATGTCCACCCTCATGGTGTTCATGCAGTGGTGGTGGGTGAACCTGCTCCCCTCGGCTCTCGAGCGGAACCTGCACTTCGCGGGCGCCTCGCTGTGGGTTTTCGGGACTGTGATCACTGTGGCGGCCGTCCTCGTGTGGCCGCGGACAGACATGTCCGGTGCTCTGCTCTTCACGTTGCCGACTGACTTGGTGGCGCTGGGACTGTTGACGGCAGCCGTCGGAAGCTACGAGGACCCGTACTACGCGCTGTTCTTCGCAGGAGCGGTCATACACGCCGTCCGAACGCGTCTGCCGCAGCGCTGGCTCGGGGCAAGCCTGCTGGGCTTCGCGTACATCCTGGGGCACCTCTTCGGGCACCACGTCACCATCGAGCCGCAGACCTACCCGTTCATTCTCGCGAAAGTCGGCATGCTCATGGCGTTCAGCTGGGTGTTGGGGCAGCTCATCACTGAGCAGACCGAGAAGACGATGTCGCTGGAGGTCGAGAGCGAGCAGATCGAGTCGCTGAACGCGCAGCTCGAGCGCCGGGTCACTGAGATGGAAGCGGTGGCCAAAGTCAGCGAGATGCTGCACTCCACGCTCGAGGTGGAGTCCGTCGGCAGCGACGTCCTCAAAGTGCTCACGGAGCTGCTCGGGTGGGACGCCTTGAGCGTGTTCGTGGTCGACACGTCCACCGGCGAGACTGTCTTCTCGGCGACCCGCGGCGTGTCGGTGGGCCGCTCCAGCTTCTCGTACGCCCCCGGCGAGTCTCTTCTCGAGATCGAGCCGGACACGGGCTCGTTCGCTTGCTTGGAAGTCACCGAGTACCACAAGCTCCTCGTGGTGCTGTGCGCCGACGCTCGGCACATCGAGGGAGTGGACGAGCATGACCGGCGGGTCCTGCAGGCAGTCGCGGCCGAGCTCGCAGTCGCGGTGGAGAACTCCCAGCTGTACAAGCTCACGCGGCGCCTCGCCAACACGGACGAGCTGACGGGGCTGTACAACTACCGGTACCTCCAGCAGCGGCTGGACGAGGAGATCTCCAGAGCGCGGCGGTACAAGAAGACGCTGTCGTTCCTCATGATCGACGTCGACGACTTCAAGCGCATCAACGACACGCACGGCCACCTCGTTGGCGATTCGGTGCTGCGCGAGCTCGGCGAGATCATGAAGGCCACCGTGCGCGAGGTGGACGTGGTCGTGCGGTACGGCGGCGAGGAGTTCTCGGTGGTCCTGCCGGAGACGGACGCTGCCGGGGCGTTCATCGTCGCCGAGAAGATCCGCGAGAACGTCGCCGTGCACCGCTTCAAGGACGAGGACGGCGAGCCGACCATCAAGGTCACCGTGAGCGTCGGGGTGGCGAACCTGCCGACGCACGCAGACGACAAGGAGTCTTTGCTGCGGGCGGCAGACGACGCCGTGTACTATGCCAAGGAGAGCGGCAAGGACAGGGTGCGCGCGCCGCGGATCCGGCTGACGCGGTTCGGCGAGCCGGTGGCGGCTCCGTACGAAGTGAGCGACCTCAGGGAGGGCGAGGCGTGACGCGGTATGCGTTCTTGGGCCCGTCAGGGACCTTCAGCGAGGAGGCCGTGATCGCGCTCGGCGAAGAGGGCGTCGAGCGCGTGCCGTACGGAACGATCGAGGAGGTCTTCGACGCCGTCGAGCGCGGGCTGGCCGACGCCGGCGTCGTGCCGATCGAGAACTCGGTCGAGGGCAGCGTGCCGGCCACCCTGGACGCGCTCGCGTTCGATACGCAACTGGAGATCCAGGGCGAGATCGTGCTCGACATCCACCACGCGCTCATCACCGCGCCGGGGGTCGACCTCGCGCGAGTGACCGCGGTGGCGAGCCACCCGCAGGCCTCCGGGCAGTGCCGCAAGTGGCTCGCGCGCAACCTCCCGGGCCGCGTCGTGGTGGCGGCGAACTCGACGGCCGAAGCCGTGCAGCGCGCGGTCGAGGACCCGACGGTGGCGGCGATCGGCACGCGGCTGGCGGCCGAGCTCTATGGCGGCGAGGTGCGCGAGCCGGCCATCGAGGACTACGCCGGCAACCAGACGCGCTTCGTGGTGATCGGGCGCGGCATCCGCGAGCGGACCGGCCACGACAAGACCTCGCTCGCGCTGTTCTTGAAGCGCGACAAGCCGGGTGCGCTGCTGACGATCCTCGCGGAGTTCGCGTACGGCGACATCAACCTCACGAAGCTGCAGTCGCGGCCGACGAAGCGGTCGCTGGGCGAGTACATGTTCTACGTGGACCTCGAGGGGCACGTGGAGGACCCGAACGTGCGCCTCGCGCTGGACTGCCTGCGGCTGAAGCTGCGCGAGGTCAAGGTCTTGGGGAGCTACCCGCGCGCTGACAAGCGCTGAGGGCGTCGAGCAGGGGAGCGACTCAGGAGTCCATAAACTCGGCGAGAACGTCCCGCAACTGCTGTTGATCTTGCAGTTCGCACTCCCAAAGAACGAGCACCGACCAGCCGGTTTTCTGCAGCGCACGCATATCTCGTAGGTCGCGCGCGCGGTTCGTTTCAATCTTTTGCATCCAGTAGCCCGTGTTGGTCCTCGGCACCCGTTGACCCTCTTTGCACTCGTGACCATGCCAGAAGCAGCCATGCACAAAGATGGCTTTCTTTCTGCCGACGAAAGCAACATCAGGCGTGCCCGGCAGATCGCATCTGTGAAGCCTGTAACCGACGTACCCAAGGTCCCGAAGGGCGCGTCGCACGATCAGTTCCGGCCTGGTGCCCCGGCTCTGTATTCTGCGCATGTTCTCGCTGCGTGATATCGCGCCCATGTCAAACAGCTAGGTCGAGCGGCAGATCAGAGATATCCTTCAGGCGGCTGCCTTCCACCATTATGTTCAACATATCTGCGGCATCGGGGTATTCGAGCTCTTCGAGCGTGTCTTGCAGCTCGTAAAGTGCAAAGTGGTATACGCAGTCGATGTCGCCAGTCCCTAAGGCGATTGATGCGAGCCTGCTGGGCAAGGGTTCAGCGGTGACAACGACAATGTGAGGGAGATGTCCTTTGCGGTTTCGAACGAGATTGAGAGCTTCAGACCTGGAGTTCTGAGCACGGTCGCTTCTGATTGTCCATTTACAGGAGATGCTAGCGTGCAGAATGGGCAGCTGATTGTTTGTGGCTCTGAGGTTAGCCAGACGAGAGACACTGTCGTTCACAAGGTGTACTTGTTGGTTGATGCTGTCGTCGGGCTCAGCGTGGCGGACTACCACTATGTCCGGCGTAATCGTGTAGTCGTTGCCAAGAGCCGCAGCCAGCTGAGGGTTGCTCCGTGCGGCGCGGTCCAGAGCCACTAGGTGCGAATACTGCTGATAGTTGGCGATCTGAAGGCGGTTGCGACCTGAAATATGCAGTATGTCCCATTTTCCAGGTCGGAGATGTTCGAGTAGCGTGAACGTGTTTCTCAAGAAGTCGGCGCACTTTTCTTCGAACTGCTTGCCCGAGGTTTGAGCTGCAGCGCGCTCACCGATTGTCTCTGCTTGAATTCTTCTTGCGATTCCCTGAGCGATCTGCACACTTGCAATGTTGTCTTTGTCACAGTTGCTTGGCCTACCAGCGCTATCCAGGGTGAGGCATGATCCAAGAAGCGCCCGATGGAAGGCGGCCCGCTCGTCAGCAAAGCGGCAGGGCTGGTACATCATGCGACCCGGAAGACTCGCCTGACTGATAAGGCTTCCGCTAGTCGTCTCGCAACGGCCTCTGCAACAGGGGGAGGGAATGCGTTGCCAATCTGTCTGTATGAGGCAGTCTTGCGGCCCGCGAACACCCATGTGTCCGGGAACCCCTGGATTCGCGCAGTCATACGGATCGTAAGTCTTGGCATGCCGACGAAGTCGGACTCCGGTGCTTCATCGGCAATACCGTGTCCGTCGATCCCAAGCGCCGCCCATGCTCGCTTTGCGCGAGTTGGCCCGAGATCGGGGCCTCCGTGCTTCGTTGAACCTCCAACAAGGGTTGGCGCTATCGAATTCGCCTTATCGCGCCAAGCAGCTGCTCCGCGCCACCCATTAGCGGCCATCAAGTCGTAGAGAAGCTCGCCAACCGTTGCGGGAACACGGGTTCCAACGGATGGCCAGTCAAACCGATCGGCCAAATCCTTGCGAATGCCGACGAACACCACTCGAGGCCTCAATTGAGAGACACCGAAGTCGGATGCGTTCAGGAGTCGCCATCCAGGCACGTAACCCATGTGGCGCAGATCATGCTCAACCTTGCTGCGGTAGTCATCGAACACAGCATCTAGCAGACCGCGCACGTTCTCCAGCATGATGGCTCTCGGACGACATTCGTCAACCAACCGGATTACTTCAGGAAACAGGTCACGCTCGTCTGCCGGACCTAACTGTTTGCCTGCTCGCGAAAAGGGCGGGCATGGTATTCCGCCAGCCAGGAGATCCACCCCATGAAGCGAAGCTGCACTGAATGTCCTAACGTCTGCATGCACCACATTCCACTGTGGTCTATTGAGACGCAGCGTTTCACAGGCATTGGCGTCTATCTCCACCAAGGCTGCGTGCTCAAAACCAGCAGCTTCAAGGCCGAGCGCTTGACCGCCTCCGCCTGCGCAGATCTCAATTGAGCTGAGAGTCATGGAGTACGGTCCCCTTCGTTAGACGGCGCATAGTCAGCATAGCGCAAATCGCTGACAAGTCATTCTAAGGGAACAAATGTTCGCTGTCACTCAAGAGTCGTGCACATTTTGAGCAGTACTGCGACGTCATTCTAGCCACTGCATGTGGGAGACAAGCCGAAGTGCGTGCGCTTGGCTATACTGGGCACGCTGGCAGTCGCTCCCGGAGGTCCCATGCTCGACGCGAAGTTCGTCCGCGAGAACATCGAGCTCGTGCGCCAGGCGCTCGCGAACCGCGGCGCCGATTGGCCGCTCGAGCGCTTCGTCGAGCTGGACGCCGAGCGCCGCCGGCTGATCGCTGAGACCGAAAGCCGTCAGGCCGCGCGCAACGCCGCCTCGAAGGAGATCGGCGCGCTCATGAAGTCGGGCGACCACACCGCAGCCGAGCAGCGCAAGGAAGAAGTCCGCCGGCTCAACGAGGAGATCGCAGAGCTCGACGCGGCGCTCGCCGACGTCGATGCCGCGACGCGCGACTTGCTGCTCACGATTCCGAACATCCCGCACGAGAGCGTGCCGGTCGGGCCTGACGAGTCCGGTAACGTCGAGGTCCGTCGCTGGGGCACGCCGCCGGAGTTCGACTTCGAGCCCAAGGCGCACTGGGACCTCGGTCCCGAGCTCGGCGTCATCGACTTCGAGCGCGGCGTGAAGCTCGCGAAGAGCCGCTTCGTCGTGATCGGACGCGACGGCGCGCGGCTGAACCGCGCGCTCATCAACTTCATGCTCGACGAGCACGCCAAGCGCGGCTACACGGAGTGGTCGGTGCCGGCGCTCGCGAACGCCGAGACGCTCACCGGCACCGGCCAGCTGCCGAAGTTCGAGGAGGACCTGTTCAAGACGGGAGAGGGGCTCTATCTGATCCCGACGGCCGAGGTGCAGCTCACGAACCTCCACCGCGACGAGGTGCTGGACGCACGCCAGCTGCCGCTCAAGTACTGCGCGTACACGCCGTGCTTCCGCGAGGAGGCGGGCGCGGCCGGGCGCGACACGCGCGGCATGATCCGCGTGCACCAGTTCGACAAGGTGGAGCTGGTGAAGTTCGCCACGCCGGAGACGTCGCTCGACGAGCTGGAAGGCATGGTGGCAGACGCCGAGCACATCTTGCAGGCGCTCGGGCTCGCGTACCGCGTGGTGGTGCTGTGCACTGGCGACATGGGGTTCTCGTCGGCGAAGACCTACGACATCGAGGTCTGGCTTCCGTCATACGGCGGCTACAAGGAGATCTCGAGCTGCAGCGACTGCTGGGACTTCCAGGCGCGCCGCGCGTCGATCAAGTACCGCGACCCGGCTGCGTTCAAAGGCAGCCGCTTCGTGCACACACTGAACGGCAGCGGGCTCGCCGTCGGCCGCACGCTCGTCGCGGTGCTCGAGAACTACCAGCAGCCCGACGGCTCCGTCGTCATCCCCGAGGCGCTGCGGCCCTACATGGGCGGCCAGGAGCGCATCGAGCCGGTGAGGTAGCGACTCTCGCTTGCGGTTACAGCCTCTCCGATAGATCATGAGCGTGAGAGGAGCTGATGTTGATGATCGCGCGCGAGACCATTACCTCTGAAGATCTTACGGTTAAGAGGCTGCTCGACGATTTCTACGTGGTCCCTGCCTATCAACGCCAGTACGTCTGGGAGCAGAAGCACGTCGAGTTGCTCCTCAACGATATTCTGGATCGATACCAGACTGCGGGTGAGAAGTCGGAGTACTTCATTGGCAGTATAGTCACTTCGCACAATAGTCAGACATCAAGCTACGAGCTTATCGATGGCCAGCAGAGAGTCACGACTCTTTTCTTGACTCTCTGTGCAATCCGGGATGCCTTGCTCGAACTACAGTCGGAAGTCTCTGAGGATCTCAAGGGTCAGATTCGCAAGAAATCGTTTGACAAAGCTTCCGGGAAAGACGTCGAGCGCTATCGCGTAGTGCTCAATTATGAAGGCGGACAAGGCGTCCTAGAGGCAATAGGAGACGAGAGCCGCTCGATTGCTCGCAGGCAGTTGCCCATCAAGAATGCGTCGACTCAGAAGCTGCTCGATGCATACGATGAAGCGCGGGCGTTCCTGACAGAACATTTCGACCGCAGGCCCACTGAGATACAACACTTCTGGTGGTACTTGACCAACAACGTCAAGCTGATCAGGGTCGAGACTGGCTCCCTAACCGACGCGCTCCGCGTATTTGAAACCATCAACGACAGGGGTATCGGTCTTGATCCGATGGATCTTCTCAAGAACCTGCTTTTCATGAAGGCCACCGATACGCAGTACGAGAAGCTTAACGCCAGATGGGAGAAGCTCTCGGAGCTCCTTTACAAGAGAGAAAAGCCCTTGCGCTTCCTCCGGTACTTCATCATGTCCACGTACGATTCCGGGTTGATTCGTGCCGATGAATCGTACGAATGGCTGAAGAACAACTATAAGGAGTTTGCTCCCGAGCTCGAAGCGGACCCCGTGGCGTTTGCTGACAAGTTGATTGAGGTCGCTGAGTGTTTCGGGAGACTTCTCGAAGGTCGTAACCCTGACAACAGCGAAAACCGATACCTCAAGAATCTCAGTCTGCTCGCCGGGTCGGCACGCCAGCATCTGATACTTCTTCTTGCGGGACGTTACCTGCCGAAAGACGTGTTTGATCGTCTCAGCAAGGAAGTAGAGGATCTGTTTTTCATTTTCATCATCACTGGCACCCCTAAGAACGAATTCGAGAGACGGTTCGTTGGCTGGGCTAGGGACATTCGCCAGATTCGTGACCTCGAAGGACTCGAACAGCTTCTAAAGGATAAGGTGATTCCATTCAAGGAAGAGAAGGCGAAAGAGTTTCGATTTGCTTTGGAGAACTTCAAGGAACTGTCTCTTCCGAAATATCGTAGGAAGTACGTTCTGGCTAAGCTCGCCCAGTATGTAAATGAGCTCGCGTATCCAAACACGGGCTGGTCAGATCTGGACAAGCTGATGGGCAGCGGCTACGAAATCGAGCACATTCTGCCAGAGAGCCTCCCTGAATCAATCCGGCAGTCTTTCGATCGGCCTGAAGAGATTGAGGAATACATCAATCGGCTTGGCAATCTCACGCTGCTCGAGAAAACAATCAACTCGTCGATTGGCAACGCGAGTTATGAGGCTAAGAGGAGAGAGTACGTCAAGTCGTCTATCTTGCTGACTAGGGTAATCGCGAGTAGCGAGCCGATGGGTAAAGACACCACTTTCAACAAGATCCTTGGCAAGTTCTCGAGCTTCGAAGTGTGGGACTCTGCCGCAATTGAACATCGAGAAAAGGAGTTGATTGCTCTTGCGCACGAAGTCTGGGGAGTGAAGTCTCAGGACCCGTGGCCTGAGCGGTATGTCGCCATCTGATCGCAGCCCGACGGCTCCGTCGTCATCCCCGAGGCGCTGCGGCCCTACATGGGCGGCCAGGAGCGTATCGAGCCGGTGAGGTAGGGCGGCGCTGATGGCGCCGCTTGTGGAGGGGAGGGGCCATGCTCAAAGAGTTCAAGGAGTTCGCCGTCAAGGGCAACGCGATCGACCTCGCCGTTGGCGTCGTCATCGGCGCGGCGTTCGGCGCGGTGGTGAACTCGCTCGTCAAAGACGTGCTCATGCCGCCGATCGGGGCGCTGCTCGGCGGCGCCGACTTCACGAACCTGTTCGTGGTGCTGCGGGAAGGCGCGCAGCCCGCGCCGTACGCGAGCCTTGCGGCGGCGGCCGACGCAGGCGCCGTCACGCTCAACTATGGGCTGTTCATCAATGCCATCGTGAACTTCCTCATCGTGGCGTTCGCGCTGTTCGTCGTCGTCAAGGCCATCAACCGGCTGCGCAGGCCGGAGCCTGCTGCGGAGCCCGCGACCAAGACGTGCCCGTACTGCAGGACGGAGATCGCCGTCGACGCCGTGAAGTGCCCGGCGTGCACGAGCGCGCTCGGCTGATAGCCGCGCCGCCGCCGCTCGCCGGCGATTCGTGCAAGGATTCACGGTCTCCACTAGCGGACTGGCCGGTCTCGTAGTATAAACGCCTCTAAGCAACGGTATCAGGTGCGATGAATGGAGGCGTCATGTCCGACCAGGCCGTCGACTACCGTCCGATGTGGGAGAAGCTCGGTCTCGACCTCGAGGCGCACGATGCGCTGCTCGGCGCGGTCGGCCCGCTGTACGCGGACGCGTACCTCTCGCAGCAGAACCGCCCCGAAGGCATGTCGTACTTCGACTTCGTCATCAGCGAGATCCACGGTCTGCGCATCAAAGAGCTCGATGACTTCCGCGCCCAGGGCGGCAAGGTGGTCGGCACCTTCTGCCTGTACGTGCCGGAGGAGATCGTCCGTGCCGCGGGCGCGTGGTGCGTGGGCCTGTGCGCCGGCGCCGAGTTCGCGTACGACGAGGTCGAGCGCATCATGCCGCGCAACACCTGCGCGCTGATCAAGTCGTTCATGGGCTTCAAGCTCGGCAAGGTCTGCCCGTACATCCAAGAGGCCGACCTGGTGATCGGCGAGACCACCTGCGATGGCAAGAAGAAGGCGTACGAGCTTCTCGGCGAGCTCCACAACGTGTGGGTCATGGAGCTGCCGCAGATGAAGCGGGAGCGCGACAAGGACTTCTGGCGTGCAGAGATCCGCGAGCTGGTCGCCAAGGTCGAGGAGCTGACGGGAAACAAGGTCACCGCCGATGGACTGCGCGCAGCCATCAAGGAAGTGAACGATAAGCGCCGCGCGCTGCAGCGCATCGCGGCCGCTCGCAAGGCCGATCCGGTCCCCATCAGCGGCAAGGACGCGCTCCTGGCCGTGCAGGTCGCATTCTACGACGATGTGGCGCGCTTCACGCAGATGGTGAACAAGATCGCCGACGAGCTCGAGCAGCGCGTCGCGGACGGCGTGGGCGCGGTGCCGAGGGGCGCCAAGCGGATCCTCGTGACGGGCACGCCGATGGCGATCCCGAACTGGAAGGTGCACGACGTCATCGAGAAGGCCGGCGGCGTGGTCGTCCAGGAGGAGCTGTGCACCGGCTCGCGCTACTACAGCACGCTCGTGCCTGAGCTGGGTGAGGACGCGACCCTCGACGAGCTGCTCGACGCCATCGCCGACAAGTACCTCGACATCAACTGCGCGTGCTTCACGCCGAACGATGCGCGCTGCGGCGACGTCATCGACATGGCGCGCGAGTGGAAGGCCGACGGCATCGTGCACTACTCGCTGCAGTTCTGCGGCCCGTACCAGATCGAGGCGACGCACGTGGAGCGCGCCGCTCAGGAGGCGGGCATCCCGCTGCTGAAGATCGACACCGACTACTCGATGGAAGACATCGGTCAGCTCTCGACGCGGGTCGAGGCGTTCTTGGAGATGCTGTAGGAGCACGTGGCGCAGGGGCGGGTCCGGGCGCCGCGATCGGGGCGGCGCCCGCGGCCATCCCACGGAGGAGACGGTGCGGGTTCTTGGGCTGGACATAGGCTCTCGCAGCGTGGACGCGGTGTGGCTGGAGGACGGCCGCATCGCGGACTGGGCAGTGGCTGACTCAGGCTTCGACCCTCAGGCTGCTGCCGAGGCGTTCGTCTCGCGCGGTGCGCACGACGAGCTCGTCGCCACCGGCTACGGTCGCCATGCGGCCGCCCAGCGCTTCGGAGGGACGCCCGTCACCGAGATCACCGCGTACGGCCTTGGCGCGCACGCGCTGTTCCCTGAGGCCAAGGCCGTGCTCGACATCGGCGGCCAGGACACGAAGGTCATCGCGCTTGGGCCCGGCGGCAAGGTCGTCGACTTCGAGATGAACGACAAGTGCGCCGCGGGAACCGGCAAGTTCCTCGAAGTCATGGCGCGTGCGCTCGGGTTCGAGCTCCACGAGATGGCGGCGGCAGCGCTCGCTGCGGATGCCGGCGTCGCCATCTCCAGCATGTGCACGGTCTTCGCCGAGAGCGAGGTCACGGGACTGGTGCATCGCGGCGAAGACCGTGCACGCATCGCCCGCGGCTTGCACGAGTCGATCGCTCGCCGGACGCTCGGCGCGCTCAAGCGCGTGAACGCGAAAGGGCCGCTCGTGTTCGCCGGCGGCGTCGCCAAGAACCCAGCGATGGTCGCGCTGATACGGGCCGGATTTGGTGGCGAGGTGCTCGTTCCAACAGAGGCGCAGATCGTGGGCGCCTACGGCGCGGCGCTGAGCGCTCTGGGCGAAAGGGTGCCGGCATGAGCGACATGCTGCAGATGATGAAGGCGTTCTACGCGGACTGGCGCCGCTACGGCCGAGACGCCAAGCGTCACGACGCCTGGATCCGCAAGCACGCGCGCAACCGCGGGTGGAGCGTCAATCCGCGGTTCATGCTCTATACGAACCTCAAGCTGTGGCTCTCGGACGCCGAGACGATGTTCGGCCGCCGCTACTGCCCGTGCTTCGAGCCTTCCGGAGACCCGGACCTCGATCGCAAGCTCATCTGTCCGTGCGCGTTCGCTGAAGAGGAGATCGCGACTCGAGGTTGGTGTCACTGCACGCTGTTCGGCCGCGGCGACCTCACGCCTGCCGACTACAAGCGCGCGGAGGAGGAGCTGATGCGCGAGTATCGCGGCGCTCCGCTCACGTTCGTCGACGGGGCGCTCGACACGCGAGGCCAGCACATCGACCCGTTGCGCGGGCTGCCAGTCCCCGACGCGCTGCATCAGGTGAAGCGGGCGATCGGCGCCAAGGGGCTGCCGCTCGAAGTGATCGTGTCGAGCGAGGTCGAAGCGCAGCACCTGCAGCGGCTTGCTGAGGTGAGAGGCTACGGTTTCGGGCGGATCCCGGACGGAGCCACGATACGAGTGACGCTGCAGCCGGGCTCTGGACGTAAGGGGTAAGATGGCACGCATGCGGAGCACGACGAAGCAGGTCACTGTCGACCTGCACAACCATACGCCGCTCATCCCGAACGACTACCGTGGAGACGCAGCGACGACCCCGCGTGCGATCGTTGAGCGAGCGCTCGCCGTCGGCATCGACGTCTTCGGCGCGACCGATCACTTCAGCGTCTTGTGGACGCCGTTGTTGCTGGCGGCTGCCGAGGAAGTCGCAGCAGAGACGGGTCGCCGGCTCCTCGTCGTCCCCGGCAGCGAGATCAAGGTTCGGCACGCCGGCGAGGAGACGCACCTCGTCGCGCTGTTCTCGCCGCACACGTACGTGCGCGACTTCGCCGCGCTGATGGACGGTCTCGGTCTGCCGCGCATGCCGGCGCCGATTCCCGAGCTGCCGCTGCTTTGGGTGGACGAGGACCCGCTCGAAGTGGCGGCGCTGATCGACGGCCTTGGCGGCATCTGCATGATCGGCCACGTCGACCGCACCTTCGGCGACTACCGCTTCATCGACTCCGAGCTGGTTCACGAACTCGTCGAATGCGAGCACGTGCACGCAATCGAGCTCATCGACCACTCGACTCGCTGCCGGTTCCGTGACGGGCTCGCCATCGCCCACGTCTGCTCCTCGGATTCGCATTCGCTCGACGAGATGGGGCGGCGGACGAGCAGCATCGATCTCGACGAGGTTTCCTTCGAGGGGCTGCGGCAAGCGTTGCTGTCCTCGCGCGCCAGCGAGACGCGCCTGTCGGCCGGAGCGGCTCTGTAGGCTGGGCCCGCGTCCTGGGACGGTCGGGCGATGCGGGCACCCAAGGGTTTTTGTTGGCGCGCTCCTCTAAGGCATGGCCGCCGACGATGCCGTGTCTGCAGGCCACCGGCGGCGCAGACGACGTCTCCGCTCCCGGGAGAACGAAGCAGCCGCCGCGGCGTGGGGGCCGTAAGGCTTCAGCGTTCGGTCGCCCTGAGCGGCACGAGGGAATCCTGGCGCTGCATGCCGAGCGCCAGGTGGCTCGTCATACGGTCCGCCATGAACGCGGAGCGGTCGGCCGCGTCGAGCGCGAGCGGCATGACGTCGATGCCGCGGAGCGTGCCGAGGCAGCCGTGTGCGCACGCGGTCTCGCCGAAGTCCTCGACGGCGTCCGGGCCGTCGGCCCCGCCGGCGATCACGAGCGGGACGGGACCCCCGCCGTGGTAGAGCGGACCCGCCGACGGGGTCTGGTGATCTGCGCACACCACGACGACGGCGCGGCCGCGCTCCACAAGCTCGACGAGCGGCTCGAGCGCCCGGTCGATCTCGGTGATGACGTCGGTCTTGTGCAGTTTGCCGATCGTGTGACCAGCGTGGTCAGGGTGCTTGGTGTGGAGGTGCACGAACTCGAAGCCGTCATCGAGCAGCCGGAGCGTCTCGGCCGTGCGTATCCGGACGTCCTCGAAGGGGTCGCGATGCATCGGGATCTCGACGTGGTCGAGCCCGACCGCGGCGGCGAGCCCTGCATACAGCGGTCCGGCGCCGAGCGAGACGCCGCGCATGCCGTAGCGCTTCTCGAACGGCGTGACGTCGCAGCGCTCGCCAGCCCACTTCACGAGGGCGAAGTCGAGCGGACGGCCCGCGAGGGCGTGCCTTGCGTGTCGCATCCAGGCGTTGAGGGCGTTGGCGGTCCGGGCGGCCGCGTCCAAGTCGGGCGCTTCTTCGAGCGGCAGCACTTCGAGCACCGGGGCGTCGGCCTCCAGTGGATCGGCATCGCTCACGAAGTGCGAGAGCGGCGAGCCGTCCTCGCTTCGCAGGAACAGCAGCCCCTGCAGTCCGCCGGTGTAGACGAAGCGGGCGGCCACGTCGTCGAGGCAGGCGTCGAGGCCGAGCCCTGACAGGTCGATCTTGCCGGTCCGCGGGTCAGGTCGCCCAACGATCCAGTAGACGCCGTCTCGCTCGCCGACTCTCGCGAAGCTGGCTCGCAGCACGACCTCGCCGGGCTCGGGCGGCACGCCCTCCCCCAACGCCTCCAGCAGCCCTCTGCCAGGGAAGCGCGCGAGGTCGTACCCGAACAGCGCGAAGTGCGCCTGGTGCGAGCTCGGCGCGATTCCGGGCGCTAGCGGGTACAGCAGTCCCGAGCGGCCTAAACGCGCGAGCGCATCGAGGTTCGGAGTGCGCGCCGCTTCCGCGGGCGTGCGGTTGCCAAGTGAGGCGTGACGGCGATCGCCGAGGCCGTCGAGGACGGCCATGACGATGGGGAGCGACGAGGCGCCGGGCTTCAGCATCGGTGGCCTCCGGTCGCGTTCCGCGCGATCGTCACCGCTCGAGCACCGACCTCACGACCGCAGCGAAGTCGCTGGCACTGCCGCCTTCGCGCTCCGCCCGGTATGCGTCGACGATGGCTCGCCCGACCGGCTCGAAGAACTCGCGCAGGTACCGCTCATAGCCGGCTTCGTCATACTGAACGCTCCCGTCGAGCGAGAGGTAATTGCCCGACAGCTGGCAGCCCATCTGCTGCTCGCCTTGACGCCACTCGGATCCCACTATGGCTGCTATCTCCGTCCCGCCCATCGAGCGGATCGGCGCGAGCAGCCGGATTCCCGCGTACGCGAGCACGCGCGTGGCGGCATCGATGCTGTGCGACGTCTGCGAGAGCTTGATGCGGCCATCATGCGAATCGCGCTCGCCTGAGATGACCGGTGCGTTGCCGTGCGACCAGGCGAGCGGGACCCGGAGCAGGTGCAGGTACAGGTGGCACGCGAGGCAGGGCGAGCAGACCCCGTAGCGTCTGAGCACCTCTGCCATCGGCGCCGCGTTCATCGCCGACCAGAGCGCAGGGTCCGACAGCGGCACCGGGTCAAGCACCGCCGCTTCTTCTGCGAGCAGGTTCCGGAGACGGCTCACGGCACGGTACGGGGCTTCTCGGTCGCCGGTCTCCGTGCCGGTGAATCCGATCGTGGGGACGATCGTCGTGAACCCGTGCTCGCGCACGGCGACCACCGCCGCCGCGACGCTGTCGCGGCCGGCGATCTCGGCGATGGCTGTCGAGTGTGCCATGTAGACAGTGTACCCCCTCTCCGTAGGCGCGCACCGCTGCGCTGATTGAGCGGGCGAGCGCGCGGGTACCACTTCCCGCGTGCCTGCATGGAAGGAGAACGATGGACCGCGCTTTAGCTCCCACTACCCTCGTCGTGTTCGGTGCGACGGGCGACCTGATGGCTCGCAAGATCGTCCCGTCGCTCGCGTACCTGAGCGTCAACGGCAAGCTCCCGGACCGCTTCCGGGTCATCGGCTTCTCGCGTCGCGACTGGTCGGACGAGGACTTCCGCGCTCACGTGCGGTCCGTGCTCGATGCGTATCCCGGCGCGGCGCCGACAGGCGCTGCGCGCGACGCATTCGTGGAGCGCTTCTCGTACCGGCGCGGGACGTTTGATGATGCGGCGGCCTACGAGGCGCTGGCGGACGACATCCGCGCGGTCTCCAGCGGCTGGGAAGGTGGCTGCAACCGGCTGTTCTACCTCGCCGTGCCGCCGGAGCACTACCGCACGATCTTCGAGCGCCTGGCTTCAAGCGGGCTCGCCACCTCGTGCGGCGACGCCGGCCCGTGCACGCGCGTGCTCGTCGAGAAGCCCTTCGGCAAGGACGGGGCGAGCGCGCAAGAGCTCGATGAGGTGCTCGGGTCGCTCTTCGCCGAGGAACAGATCTACCGCATCGATCACTACCTCGCGAAGGAGATGCTGCAGGGCATCTTGAGCTTCCGTTTCGCAAACACCCTCATGGAGCCCTCGTGGGACGCCGGCTCCATCGAGCGGATCGACGTCACGCTGCTCGAATCGATCGGCGTGGAGCGCCGCGGGGCGTTCTACGACGGCGTCGGAGCGCTTCGCGACGTCGGTCAGAACCACCTGCTCCAGATGCTCGCGCTCGTCGCGATGGACAGGCCGCGCGACCTGTCGGCGGCGGCGATCCGGGAGCAGCGGGCCCGGTTCCTGTCGACGCTGCGTCCGCCGAGCCCGGCGGAGATAGCGGCCCGCTCGTTCCGCGCGCAGTATGGAGGATACCGGGCGATTCCTGGCGTTGCGCCAGACTCGGACACCGAGACGTACTTCGCGCTGCGGTTCAACCTTGCCGGTCCGCGGTGGGGCGGCGTGCCGGTGACGATGGAGTCTGGCAAACGCATGGGTCCTCCGCTCAAGCAGATCGCGGTGACGTTCCGTGCCCCGGACGCGTGTCTGTGCGACACCGACCGACCCGGTCCGTACGAGAACCGCGTGATCTTCCAGCTGGAGCCGACCGAGTCCATCCGCATCGAGTTCTGGGCGAAGAAGCCCGGTTTCGAGCACGAGCTGGAGAAGCGCGAGTTCACGTTCTTCCTGTACGAGCGCCAGGAGCGGGTGCAGTACGTCGAGGAGTACGCCACGCTGCTGCTTGACGCGATCGAAGGCGACCAGACGCTGTTCGTGAGCACTGACGAGGTGCGCGAGATGTGGCGCTTCATCGACCCGTGGCTCGGGGTATGGAAGACCGGCGCGGTTCCGCTCGAGGCGTACGAGCCGGACACCGACGAGGTACGAAAGCGCGCGCTCGCGCGGCTCGACGCTGCAGATGCGGCTCCGAAGCGCATCGGGGTGGTCGGGCTTGGCAAGATGGGCGCGGCGCTCGCGCGCAACCTGCTCGACCACGGGTGGCAGGTGGTCGGTTACAACCGCACGTATGCGGTGGCCGAGCAGATGGCGGGCGACGGGCTGCTTCCCGCCCGGACGCTCGCCGACCTCGTGGCGTTCCTGCCGCCGCCGCGCGTGGTGTGGCTGATGCTGCCGGCGGGCGATGCGACGGAGCAGGCGCTGTTCGGCGAGGAGGGGCTGGCCGGTCTGCTCGAGGAGGGCGACACCGTCATCGACGGCGGCAACTCGTACTTCAGGGACGCCGAGCGCAGGGCCAGGGCGTTGGCCGAGCGCGGCATCCGGTTCGTCGACGTCGGGACCTCGGGCGGCCCTGCAGGCGCGCGGGCCGGCGCGTGTCTCATGGTCGGCGGCGACCGGGCCGACTTCGAGCGCCTGGAGCCGCTGTGGCGCGACGTGGCCGCGCGGGACGCCTATCGATTCTTCGAAGGCCACGGCGGCGGGCACTTCGTCAAAATGGTCCACAACGGCATCGAGTACGGCATGATGCAGGCCATCGCCGAGGGCTTCTCCGTGCTCAGGGAGTCTCCGCTCGGCATCGACCTTCCGGCCGCCGCCGAGGTCTACAACCGGCGAAGCGTCATCGAATCCCGGCTCGTCGGGTGGCTGCGTGAGGCGTACGAGGCGTTCGGCTCGGATCTTGCCGATGTGTCACCGGTCGTCGGGCACACGGGCGAGGGGGAGTGGACGGTCCAGACAGCGCGCGCGCTCGGCATCGACGTGCCCGTGATCGAGGCGTCGCTGGAGTTCCGGAAACGCTCAGCAGAGCGGCCGGCGTACGCAGGGAAGGTGCTCTCGGCGTTGCGGAACAGGTTCGGCGGCCATTCGGCCGAGGGCCGCTAGCAGGCGATGGAGCCTTCGGTCGGAAGCAGGTTCTCCGGGACGCGCGACGGGTCGCCGAGAACCCGGGCGAAGCGGTACCGAGCACAAGCGTCGTATTCACTCCTGCAGTACTTGGAGCGCACGATACGTGCGAACTCCGGGGAGTACCCGGCCTCGTCAGAGGTCAAGTAGCAGGTGCCGATGTGCGGACAAGCGTTCATATAAGGAAAGCCGTTCGACGAAACTCCGTGATTGCAATAACGATAATGCCATGCGGGCGTGTCCTATGCAATGGCAGCGGTTGCCATCTGAGGTCGCGACAGCCTGCCGGTCACCGCTTCTTGATCTCGGCGAAGTGCGCCTGGTAGCGCCCGCCGCCGCCCGCGGCGAGCGTCTCGTACGGCGGCACCTCATACACGCGCAGGCGGTTGTCGAGGAAGTCGCTCGACACGAGCAGCCGGCCGTCGGCGCTGATGTCGAGCGCGGTCGGCTGGTTGCCGCACACGACGGCGTCGAGCGGCTTGCCGGACAGCGCGTCGAACACCAGGATCGAGCCCCACTCGGGGCCTGGCAGGTAGTACGACCTCGGGTTGTTCTCGCCGCGGCAGCTCACGAACAGCGCCCGGCCGTCGGGCGAGAGCACGATCGTGTTCGGCTTCTTGTCGGTGTCGACGAGCTTCTTCGTCGTACCTGAGCGCATGTCGTGCACCCACACGCAGTCAGCGCCCATGTCCGACATGTACAGCCGTCCTGTGCGCTCGTCCCCCACGAGGTGGCGAAGCGCCTTGCCGCCCTTGAACGCGACCGTGACTTTGCCGGTTTCGAGGTCGATCCGGTCAAGCTGGCCGCTGTCGAAGCCGCCGACGTACAGCGTCTTGCCGTCGGCTGTCGCGTACATGCCGCGCGGGGTGTTCGACACGCGGATCCGCCGGACGAGCTTGCCGGTCGTGAGGTCGATGACCGACACGTCGTCGCCCGACCAGTTGCTTGCATAGAGCGTCTTCTCGTCAGGAGACAGCTCCACCCACTTCGTCCACGCGCTTTCGGTGTCGAACGTTCGGAGCACCTTGCGCGTCTTCACGTCGATCTCGAAGCACAGCGCGGTCTCCATCTGCGACGTGTACGCGAGCGTGCCTGCGCGGTTGAAGATGACCTCGACGGCGCCGTGCTCGCCCAAGTCGATCTCCCCGATGCGCTTGCCGGAGCGCGGCTCGAAGATCTCGATCGAGGGCGGGCCGTTCAGGATGCTCGTCCAGACCTCGCTGCCGTCGGGGGTGATCGAGACGCCCTTCGGCGCGCCTGCGGTCGCGATCGTGCCGAGGCCGTGGAGGAGCTGGCCTTTCGGGTCGAGGATGTACGCGAAGGACAGCGGTTCGTCGAGGAACAGCGCGCGCTCGAAGTCGTTTCGGCCAGCCATCGAGAGGCGGATCGTCGTCTTGCCGGCCGGCGCACGGCGCAGGGCGTCAGCGTCTCGATCCGGCTCCCATCCGAGCAGGCCACGACGAGCGTGGCGCCGGCGGGCTCGGTGCGCACGGCGATCTCGAGGAGTTGCGGCCGCAGCGTCTCCCGCACGCGGGTGGTGCGCATACGCTTGGCCGTGACGGTGCGCTCGACGGGCTCGAACCCCTTGCGCTCGATGCGGATCGTGTGGGGTCCCGGCTCGACCTCGCGGACTTCGAGGGTGCCGGTGGCGGATACCGAGCCGTCGAGCGTGATGACGGCGTCCGCGGGCTGCGCTTTGACGACGATCGCCGCGGGACGGGTGAGGAGGAACGCAGCCAGCGCCACGAGGACGCCAGCGCCGAGCAGCAAGGCGAGCGCTCGCCCGGGCTGGATGCGTCGCGGGCGGCGTGCGCGCGTGGAGGCATAGCGGGTGCGGTTGCGGCGCGTGCTTGCGCCGGGACCGACCGCCGGCAGCGTCCGGTCGATCACCGGCGGCGTCGCGTGGCGCCTGCCGTGTCGAGGCCGCGGCCTCGCGTGCCGGCCGGTCATCGGGTCCCCTTTCCACCGGGCGTGCCGCCAGCGAGCGTCATGCGGACGATCCCTGAGAGCACCCGGTGGCGCGGAAGCAGAGAGAAGGTCCGGCCAGTGCCGCGCCATGCTGGGCCGTCGAGCAGCGCAGCGGTCTTTTCGGCCACTTCGTCGAGCGAGACCCCGAACGCCTGCAGCGCACGACCGACCGCGTGCCTGCGGTGTTCGAGCCGTGGGCTCACGGCGATGTCTTCGTAGAAGCCAGTCGGCACCATCCCCGGCACGAGCATGTGGACGTGCAGTCCGGGCGCGTCGCGGTTCTCCGCCGCAACGCTGCGGGTGATGCTCGCCACCGCTGCCTTGGTCGCGGCGTACGCCGCGGTGTGCGGCGTCGCGTCGCCACGGAAGCCCCGCCCACCGACGTTGAGCAGAACCCCGCCGTGCTCGCGGAAGTAGGGGACGAGCAGCTGGCACCCGTACATCGTGCCGAGCAGGTTCGTGCCGACGATCGCTTCGAGCTCCTCTGGCGGCACCTCGTCGAGGTGGCGGTAGCCCGCGGACAGGCCGGCGTTGTTGACCCAGACGTCGATGCGGCCGTGGTAGTCGAGCGCGTGCTCGAACAGCGCCTCCACGTCTGCGTGTCTCGAGACGTCGCACGCGACGCCCGATGCGCGCCAGCCGGACGACGCGAACTCGTGCACCGCCCGCCGGACCGCTTCGTCGCCACGCGACGAGAGCACCACCGTCGCGCCACGCTCGGCGCACCCCTGCGCGATGGCGCGCCCGATCCCGCGCGTCGAACCTGTCACAACGACGACAGCCGAGGACAGGCGGCTCATCGTCCGAGCACCTTTCGCGCGAGCGCGAGCGCTTCTTCTGGCGTTGCGGCGTCGAGGACGCGGCCCGCTGCGCGAACCGCAGGTCCCGGATCCCACCCGAGCACGATCACCGGCTTGCCGGCTTTCAGCGCGTGCGCGACCTCAGACAGCGTGCCGGCGCCGCCCGGCAAGGCGATCACCACGTCGCTCGACAGCACGTTGATCACGTTGCGCGCGTCGCCCATGCCGGTGAGGATCGCGACGTCGAGGTGCCGGCTCGCGGAGGCTGCGTCGGCATCTGGCAGCACGCCGATGACCAGGCCGCCGGCTTCCTTAGCGCCTTCAGAGCACGCATCCATGACGCCTGCGGCGCGACCGCCGGTGAGCAGCACGAACCCAGCCTCGGCGATCAGCCGCCCGAGGGCGCGGGCGCGCGCCTCGCTGGCCGCGTCCAGCGGGTGCCCGGAACCCATCACGCCGATGACCGTGCGCATCCCACCACCCCCGCCGCGATGGTAGCGCAGCGGCGCGGGACGCGGCTAGCGGCGAAGGCGGCGGACCGCTGGCACGGATCCGGCATGCGGCCCGGGCATCGTGGCCGCCCGCGTCACTTCAGCTCGAACACCACGACGACTTGGGCCGACACGTCGATCTGTCCCGGCTCGATCGGGACGTCGGCTGCCGCCACCCGGCCGTATGCGTCTCCCGCGTAGAGCGGCGGCGCGGCCACGCCGGCCTCGGAGATGCTCAGCACATCGCCGACGCTCTTGCCGGCGGACTTCGCCATCGCCTGAGCTCGCCTGCGGGCGTCGGCCACGGCCTCGTCGATCGCCTCGGCGGCCGCCGGCGCGTCCTCCGACAGCGTGAACGTGGGTCCGGAGACCTCGGTGGCCCCCGCGTCCGTCGCAGCCGCGATCACTGCGCCGATGCGCTCGATGTCGCGGATCTTGACGCGGACGGAGATGTTGGCGCTGTAGCCCACCACCTTAGGAGCCGTGCCCTTGTCGCCGCCCGAGTACTGCGGATACACCGACACGTTCTGTGTCTGGACGTCCTCGGCGGGGATGCCGGCCTTCTTGATGGCTTCGGCGATCTTGCGCGCGATCGCCGAGGCGTCCTCGAGCGCCTTTCTGGCGTCGTTCCGCTGGATGGTCAGCCCGAACGTCATCTCGGCCTGGTCGGGCGCTGTCGCGACGGTGCCGGTGCCGCGCGCCGACACGGTGTTGGCGGGCTGTTCGCCCGGCGTCGTCACGACTCTCGTCTGGCAGCCGGCGAGCATGACGGCGGCGACCAGCAGGAGCGACGCGAGCACAGCCGGTCTCGTCCTGAGCATGACGGCCTCCTTCCTCAAGGGCGTGTCCGTATGCTCAGACGCAAAAGCGGCTCCGCCGGTTCGTGGCGGAGCCGCTCGGTTCCCGTGGCGCGGCCTGAGGGATTCGAACCCCCGACCTTGTGATTCGTAGTCACACGCTCTATCCGACTGAGCTAAGGCCGCGTGCCCGAAGGCTTAGGTATCCTGCCACCCGCCGCGCGCCTTGTCAATCGGCTGGAGGCAGCGTGGGATGTCAACTGGCGGAGAGTGAGGGATTCGAACCCTCGAGAGAGCTTATAGCCCTCTACTCGCTTAGCAGGCGAGCGCCTTCGACCGACTCGGCCAACTCTCCGCGAGCGCCCGAAGGCGCGCAAGCGATTATACACACAGCGGCCGGGGCGCGCACGCGCACGCACGAGCCCGGACGTGCTGGGCGAGCGGGGCGAGCGACGGGTGCGGCGGAAGGGTCGAGTCGCTGGCGGAGGGGGTGGGATTCGAACCCACGGACCCTTGCGGGTCAACGGTTTTCAAGACCGTCGCAATCAACCGCTCTGCCACCCCTCCGCGGACCGGAAGGCTGCCAGCCGAGCACCGAGTAGTGTAGCATCGGCAGGCGTGGAAGCGGACGTGGCATACATGGCGATAGCGCTTGAGGAGGCACGCGCGGCGGCTGCAGAGGGCGAGGTGCCGATCGGCGCCGTCGTCGTGTGCGAGGGTGCAGTCGTGGCGCGGGCGCACAACCGGCGCGAGAGCGACCATGACCCCACTGCGCACGCCGAACTCATCGCGATCCGCGAGGCCGCGCAACGACTCGGCCGGTGGAGGCTGTCCGACTGCACCGTGTACGTGACGCTCGAGCCGTGCCCGATGTGCGCGGGCGCGATGCACCAGGCGCGCATCGAGCGGCTCGTCTACGGGGCCGCCGACCCGAAGGCCGGCGCGGTCGGGACGCTGTACGACCTGTCGAACGACGAGCGCCTCAACCACCGCTTCTCGGTGACGAGCGGCGTGCTCGCGGACGAGAGCGCAGAGCTTCTTCGGGAGTTCTTCGGTCGTCTACGGCAAGATAGGAGTGACGAGCGGCGCGCGGCTGACGATTCTGTGACTGAGAGCACGCGCTGAGCGGGATCGTGTGCCGATACACGGCGTATGGCGTTCACGGACGTCGAGGAAGGAGCACCGGTGCGCGCAAGCAAGATCGCGTTCTTGGCGGCCGTCGGGTGTGTGGTGCCCACGCCCGCGTACGCAGCTGGAGCCGGCGTGGAGCAGACTATCTCGATCGGCGCAGGAGTGCTCGCGCTGATCGCCGCCGCCGCGCTTCTGGTCGAGATGATGTCGCTTCGCAAGCTCGCGTCGGGCGCCGCCATCGCCGATAACATCACCTACGCGGTCCTCGGGACGATGTGCCTTGCTGCCTCGATGCTGGTGGGATGGGTGGCGCGATTCCTGCCCGCAGGGATGACCGCGGACCAGGCTCGTCTCGGATCCGATCTGCTCGTGCTGGCTTCGCTCGTGCTGTTCGGCATCTACTTCTTCCGCGTGAGGCAGGCGATGTCCCGCTTTCTAGGCCGCCTCTCTCTCGAGGAGCAGGACCTCGTCGGCGCCCTGGATCCCGACGTCTCGGACGACGCGCTGCAGGAGGGCGAGCGTGGCTAACGTGCTTGCGGAGCGCATCGAAGAGGTCTTGCGGCCGGTGGTCGGCACGGTGCTGGCCTCGGTATCCGTCGAGCTTGAGTCGAAGCGCATCGGCAAGACGCCCGACACGATCACCCGCTTGGACCTGCCCGACATCGCTGACAACCTCGCGCAGCAGCTGCGGCTGGTCGTGGGCCCTGACCTTGCGCAGGCGGCAGCGAAGCGCGTCCGGGAGCTGGCGTAGGCGCGTTGCCCCAGCCTCGGCGCGCCGGTATACTCGCGTGTGCGCTGCGAGGCGCATCCGGAGAGCTGACCGAGTGGTTGAAGGTGCACGACTGGAAATCGTGTGTACGGCCTAAAGCCGTACCCAGGGTTCGAATCCCTGGCTCTCCGCCAGACGACGTCCGGGCCCGCGCGGCGCTCGCGCGGGCTTCGTCATGCAGGGGCCGTCATCGTTTCTTGGGGTTGCACGGGCAGTCTGAGCGTGAAGGTGGCGCCGTGCCCTGGCTCGCTCTCGAGCTCGATGACGCCGCCGAGCGCCTCGGCCAGCTGCCTCGAGATGGCGAGGCCGAGCCCTGCGCCCGGGACAGCTTGGCGGCGTCCTGACCGGGAGCCCTGCGTGAACTCGCGGAAGACGTGGTCCGCGTCTTCAGGATCGATGCCGGGACCGGTGTCGGACACGACGAACGAGACGACGCCGTCGCGCGTTTCGAGGGTCAGGCGCACCTCCCCCGCATCTGTGAACTTCACCGCGTTCCCGACGAGGTTGATGAGGATTTCGAGGACGCGCGTGCGATCGCTGCGAAGCAGCACAGGCTCAGGAGGAAGGACGCTTTCGAGCGCAAGCCCTTTTGCGTCTGCTTGCGGGCGCAGCGTTTCGACGGCTTGACTCACGAGATCGCGGGCATCGAGGTCCTCGAAAGACAAGTCAAGATGGCCCGCCTCGATGCGGGCGAGGTCGAGCACCTGGTTGACGAGCGCGAGCAGATGGCGGCCCGCCTCGCCGATCATCCGGACCTGCTTGAGCTGCTCCTCGTTGAGCGGTCCCGGGAGACCGCTTGCGAGCAGGTCGGCGAATCCGATCACCGAGTTCAGCGGCGTACGGAGCTCGTGGCTCATCGCGCGCACGAACGCCGACTTCGAGCGATTCGCCGCTTCGATCTCAGCGAGCGCTCGCGTGAGCTCCTCGTTCGTTTGTTCGAGTTCCTCGTTGGCCGCCTGGAGCTCCTCGGTCCGCTCGTCCACCATCCGCTCGAGGGACGCGTTCAGCTCGCGAAGCTGCGCCTCCCGGCGATGGCGCTCCTCCTGATCGAGCATCAGCCGCGCGACGAGCATCATCCCGATCGGGTAGACGGTGAGCACAGGAAGCGCGATACGAGCGACGATCTCCGGTCCCCTGCCGCCTGGCAAGACGAGCTGGAGCAGCAGCATGGCCACGTGGATCGCGATCCCGACGAGCAGGAGCTCGCGCCACAACACGTGGCCGGTCTTCTGCCGATGGTAGTGGAACGCCACGCCGAATGCTGTCGCCTCCGCGATGACGGCCACGCCGACCCATGCTCCTGCGCCGCCGAGGTGCAGCCGGTAGGCGGCTGCGATGATTGCTGCAACAGCCGCTGCGGCCGGACCCCCGAAGATCCCTGCGATGCCGAGGATGATGGAACGGCCGTCGTAGATGACGCCTTGAGCGGCGCGGAACGGCGTCATCATTCCGAGCACGGCCGTGCCGCCGAAGAGCAGGCCGAGGATGATGGCCCGGCGCTTCGATCCTGGAGGCAGGGACGCCGTGACCGCTTGCGTCACGACGCTCAACGCCACGAGGATCGCGATGTTTTGGACAAGCGCGAGAACCATCGAACCCCGCTCTTACGCGCGTGCGAAGGCCTTACCTCGTTATCGGCTCACGAAAGCGGAATCCGTAGCCGTCCGTCCTATCTCTCGTCGATCGGCACGTACTCGCGGACAGGAGCGACGCTCTTGTACGCGGGGCGGATGATCTTGCTGTTGGCAAGCTCCTCGATGCGGTGCGCACACCAGCCTGTGACGCGCGAGATCGCGAACAGCGGCGTGTACAGCTCGACCGGGATGTCGAGCATCTGGTAGACGAAGCCGGAGTAGAAGTCGACGTTTGCGCACACGCCGCGCGGCGTGGAGCGCTTCGCGGTGATGACGAGCGGCGCGATGCGCTCGACCTTCTCGTGCAGCGCGAACTCGTCCGTACGGCCCTTCACCTCAGCCAAGCGCTTGGCGAAGTCTTTCAGGACCTCGGCGCGCGGGTCGGAGACAGAGTACACAGGGTGCCCCATGCCGTACACGAGTCCAGCGCGGTCGAACGCCTGGCGTTCGAGCAGCCGGTGCAGGTAGTCGGCGATCTGCTCGTCGTCCGCCCAGTCGCGCACCTCGCGCTTCATGTCCTCGAACATCTCGACGACCTTGATGTTGGCGCCGCCGTGCCGCGGGCCCTTGAGCGATCCGAGGGATGCCGCGATCGCCGAGTAGGTGTCGGTCCCCGTCGAGGAGACGACGTGCGTGGTGAACGACGAGTTGTTGCCACCGCCGTGCTCGGCGTGGAGCACGAGCGTCATGTCGAGCACGAGCGCCTCGAGTTCCGTGAAGCTCGAATCGGGGCGCAGCATGTGCAAGAAGTTCTCGGCCGTCGAGAGCTCGGGCTGCGGCTTGTGGATGACGAGGCTCTTGCCGTGGAACTCGTCCAGGTACGCCTGGTACGCGTAGACGGCGAGCATCGGGAACTTCGCGATCAGGTGCAGGCTCTGACGGAGCACGTTGCGGGTGGAGGTGTCGTCGGCCTGCTTGTCGAGGGTGTACAGCGCGAGCACGGCGCGCGCGAGGGCGTTCATCGTGTCGCGGCTCGGCATGCTCAGGATCGCGTCGTGGATGAACGTGCGCGGCAGCTTGCGGAACCCGGCGAGCAGCGACTCGAACTCGGCGAGCTCGCTGCGTGAGGGCAGGTCGCCGAACAGCAGCAGATAGGTGGTCTCCTCGAAGCCGTGCTGGCCGCTTTCGACGAAGCCGTTGACGAGGTCGCGGATCTCGATGCCGCGGTAGTACAGCTTGCCGGGCGCCGGAACCAGGTGATCGCCCTCGGTGGCGGTGCCGACCACGTCGCCGATCTGCGTCAGCCCTGCGAGGACGCCGCGGCCGTTGTGGTCGCGCAGGCCGCGCTTGACGTCGTACTCAGGGTACAGGCGCGGGTCGACGAGCGAATGGGATTCCGCCAGGGCCGCCCACTTGTCGAGCAGCCCGTCCGCGACGGAGCCGTTCGGCATGACCTTGTCGAAAGGCGCTGTGTGCTTCTCGGACAGAGGGGCCTCCTTCGTTGAGAGTGGCGCGGTGCCGCGCCTGTAGCGAGAGGGAGCTTGCTTGACTTGACTAGGATACCCGAAGGGAGGGCGCCGGCGCACGGGACTCCCGTCGGCCCTGCGCCATCGCGCCACCGGCTGCCTGGCGCTCCCTTTGCCGCTCGGCCCGCCCCTGGCTATACTAGCGCCTGCGTCACGCGCCGCACAAAGCGGCGCTCGCCACCGCGGAGAGGTGGCAGAGTGGTTGAATGCGGCGGTCTCGAAAACCGTTAGTCCGGTTACCCCGGGCTCGAGGGTTCGAATCCCTCCCTCTCCGCCAGATCGACATGAAGCCCGCTCGACACGACGCGGGCTTCTTCGCTCTCGGTGCGTGTCAGAGCTGCCTGATACGAGTGATTGGACCGCAACGCGCCTCCGTTGCACGTCCCCATTGGCTCGACGAGAGGAAGGCCAAGCATGAGCGAACAGCCCGCACTGCGCATCGCTGAGGTCGCGCAGCCCTTCGGATGCGACCCGCCCATCGTGCACTGCCCGATCTGCGGCCAGGCGACGCTGGTGTTCGATGACGAAGGGTTCGGCCAGGCGGCTCCATGCGATCACCTCGCGTTCATCTACGTCGGCGAGGCCGGTGAGTTCGAGTACCTTTCAGACGACGCCGAAGCGATGCTCGATGCCATCGAGGAGGACGTCGAGGACGACGAAGACGATTGGGAAATCGAAGGCTTGCTCGCTAAAGCAGGCTTCGACCGCCGTTTCCTGGTCTTCTCGATCACGTACGGCGGGATGGGGTGCGGCCCGATGTGGTTCACCGACACCTTCGGGTTCGACTACTCCAAGGTGGCTGAGAAGAGGTAGCGAAGGGGCGTTCGCGTCTGCCGACCATCGGGTCATCGGGTGGGCGGGTGGGCGAAGCAGGCCCGCTCACCCATCGACCATCTCAGGGCTACCATAGGGGAGGTTCGCTGCGCTCCGGACAACCGAGGGTGCAAGGGGAGCTATGGCCAGACGCGGTCGGCGTACCAAGACGCTGCGCAAGGCGCTCGCAGCCGTCGTGTTCGCGGTGCTCGGCCGAGGGCTCGTCGCCGCGGCGAGGCTGGACTCGCGCGTACGCGATGAAGTGCGCTCGTGGCCGGCCGGCACGGTGGTCACGCTGCGCATCGCTCCTTGGGGCCCGCAGGTCTCGTGGAGGCGCACGGAAGACGGGATCGAGCATCTCGGCGGCCGCGACGTGCAGAAGCCGAGCCTGCTCGTCACCTTCAAGAGCGTCGACCACGCGATCCCGCTGCTGCTCGGCCTCAAGCCCGTGCTGCGCGCGTTCGCGGAGCACCGCGCGACGGTCGCGGGCGACCTCGCGCTCGCCATGTCGTTCGTGCGGTGCCTCCACGCGGTGGAAGGCTACCTGTTCCCGGACTTCATGACGAAGCGCATCCTGCCGCGGCCGGCCGAGCGGGAGTCCAGCCACCTCGCGGCATATGCCGCGCTCGTGTTCCGTGCTGCACGGATCGGAGGAGATGCGACGTGATCCCCGGCTACTACGAGTTCTGCAACCCCGTAAAGATCCTCTCTGGCGAGCGGGCGATCGAGCACATCGGGTACGAGCTGGCGGCGCTCGGCGCCTGCCGCCCGCTCGTGCTCACGAACAAGCAGCCGCTGGAGCTCAGGGTGGCGACGGTGGTGCTCGACGCGCTAGCAGACAGCGAGGCCGAGGTCGTCGCGGTGTACGACGACGTCCCGGTGGACTCATCGGTGGCGGTGGTGGACGACTTCGCGCGCGTCTTTCGCGAGACGGGCGCCTCCTCGAACTGCGGCGGGCCGTTCGGCACGCAGCTGAAGCGGGCCGGCTACGACGCGCTCATCCTCGCCGGCCAGGCCTCTGAGCCGGTGTGGCTGGAGGTCTCGGAACGCGGCGTCGCCTTCCACGACGCTTCGGGCGTGTGGGGCATGCGGACGAGCGAGGCGCAAGCCGCGCTCGAGGCGGCGGTCGGCAAGCGCGCAGGCACGCTCGTGATCGGGCCGGCAGGCGAGAACCTCGTGCGGTACGCGTGCGCGGTGTCGGGCGAGCGTGCAGCCGGCCGTGCAGGTATGGGCGCCGTGCTCGGCTCCAAGCGCGTGAAGGGGATCGCGGCGTGGGGCGGCAAGAAGGTCCCGCTCGCGCGGCCGGACGAGTTCCGGGCCCACGCGAAACGCTGGGCGCAAGCGCTGCGGGCGCATCCGGTGACGGGCGGGTCGCTGCCGAAGTACGGCACGGCGGGGTTCATCCCGCGGATGCAGGAGATGGGCATCGTCGCCACCCGGAACTTCGCGCGCGACCGCTTCGAGGGCGCGTCGCGCATCGACGGTCCCGCGCTCGCCGAGGAGCGGCTCGTCGACACCGCCGGATGCCTGTCGTGCCCGATCCGCTGCGGCCGGGTGGTCGAGGTCGGCGGCAGGCGCGTGAAGGGCCCCGAGCTCGAGACGCTCGTGCTGCTCGGCGCCAACCTCGAGAACCCGGACCTCGGCCGCATCTGCGAGTGGAACCTGCTGCTCGACGAGCTCGGGCTCGACACCATGACCACGGGCGTCACGCTCGCGTGGGCGATGGAGGCTGCCGAACGCGGTGTATGGGACTGCGGGCTGCGCTTCGGCGAGACGGACGGCATCGCCGCGCTCATCGAGGACATCGCGTACCGGCGCGGCGCAGGCGCGGAGCTCGCCGAGGGCGTGCGCGCGTTGGCGGCGCGCTACGGCGGCGAGGCGTTCGCGATGCACGTCAAAGGGCTCGAGCTCGCGGCGTACGAGCCGCGGCGCGCTGTGGGGCAGGGGCTCGGGTATGCGGTGGCGAACCGCGGCGGGCGCCACCTCGGCGCCGGGTATCCGGTGGCGCTCGAGGGGCTCGTGCTGCGGATGGACGGGCGCTCGAAGCGGGGCAAGGCCGCGCTGACGGCGCTGCTGCAGGACCTGATGGATGCGGTCTCCTCAGCGGGAAGCTGCCTGTTCACGACGCTCGGCGTCCACCCGGCGCCGCTGGTCTCGAATCCCGACGGCGCGGCCGCCCGCCTCGCTGCCGCGCTTCTCGCGCGCGCAGGCGGCGCGCTGCGGCTGCTGCGGTCGCTGCCGCGGGGCGTGCTCGGCATCCCCATGCCGCTCGTGCCGCACATCCGGGCGGTCGAGCTCGCGACTGGCGTCCGGTACGGCTTCGGTGGGTTCTGGAGCGTCGGGGAGTGCTGCTACAACCTCGAGCGCGTGCTGGCGCAACGGTTCGGGGCGAGCGGCTCAGACGACCGCCTTCCGGAGCGTCTCGTCGCAGAGCCCGCCGATCCTGACGACCCCGGAAGCGTCGTGCAGCTTGGCGATCTCCTGCCGGACTACTACCGCAACCGCGGCTGGGACGAGCATGGTGCGCCGGAGCAGCGCACGCTCGAGCGCCTCGGCGTTCCTGGCGGTGCCCCGCGATAGCGGTGAGAGTTCCGCTTCCTCACTCGTAGACCTGCCGGCCCTCCGCCGGACGCGCCGCGTGCTGGTTCGAGCGCAACCACTCGTCGATGACCTGCCGCGCCGACGTCGTCGCCACCTTCGATGGTCCCGCCGCGCTGAGCTCATCGAGCGTGACGCCCAGGTACGGCTCGCAGTTGCTCACGTGGTAGCCCTGCAGCCCGACCGTGTACAGGCCGTCCGGCGCCACCGGCTCCCCGCGCACTGAAAGCGACACGAGCCGCCGCTCGGCGTCGCTGTACCGCGACCGCACCGCGCCGCTCACCTGGTAGCACTCGCCTTCGCCCGACAGCCGGTTCTCGGGCCGCATCCAGTGCTCGAGCATCTTCGCAAGCGTCGCGCCCGTCACCGTGAACCGCGTGACGCTGTCGTCGTAGGGGAAGCACGACATCAGGTCGAGCAGCGTGACGGTCGGCCCGAGCTTCTCGACGCGCACGGAGCCCGAGCCGAGCAGCATCACGTCGATGCCGAGCTGCTCGGCGAGCGCGTCCGCGATCAGGTTGCCGAGCGAGGTCTCCACCGAGCGTTCCGGGTGCGTGTGCTCGCGAGCCAGCTTGCACAGGATGACGCCGTACTTGCGGTCGACGATCGACTTGAAGGATTCGATGAACTTCGCGAGCTCCTGATCGGGCTCGGCGATGGACTCGTCGATGGGGATGAGCCGCCACGACCACTCCACGATGGAGTTGGTGTCGTCGTCCACCACGATGTCGAAGCGGCCGATCTGGTCGGTGCCGCACCCGGCTTGCACGATGAGCACGCCGTTGACGAGCTCAGGCTCCGAGAGCACGGTGTGCGAGTGCCCGCCGATGATGAGGTCGACGCCCCACGCCGGGTCGAGCGCGGCCGCGAGCTCCTTGTCGGACTCGAAGCCGATGTGGGTGAGCAGCACCGTGAGGTCGATGTCGTCGTTGCGGTAGGCGTTGCAGATGCGTCCGACCTCGTCCGCCGCTTCGTGGATGTCGACGAACGTGCCGATGAGCTCGTCCAGCTTGATCGCGTCGAGCGCTTTTTCGGTGAGGATGCCCGTGAACAGGATGTCGAATCCGGCTTTGCGCATCACATAGTGCGGGCGCATCATCCGCTTGTTGAACGGCTTGATGTACAGGTTGGCGTTGACGATGGGGAAGTTCGCGATCTTCTCTAAGAACAGCAGGTGCGGCACGCCGTAGTCGACCTCGTGGTTGCCGAGCCCCACGATGTCGGGCGCAAGGTAGTTCATGATCTCGATCGTGGAGACGCCCTTGAAGTCCGAGTCGATGATCGAGCCTTGGAGCATGTCGCCGGAGATCGCGTAGATGGCGTTCTCCTCTTCGGCGCGCACCTTGTTCAGATAGCCCGAGAGCAGCGGCAGCCCGCCGCTCAAGGGCCCTCCTCCAGCGGCCTGCTCCGCGAGGAAGTCCCCGTGCATGTCGTTCGAGTGCAGGATCGTGAACCTGCGCGTCCCTCCCATGAGCCCCCCTTTCGTGCCTCGCGGCTCGCCCGCGGCGGCCTGCCGCGTCCGCTGTGCGCCGCTACGCCGGCCCGCCTGGCTCGCGTGAGCGCGGGCTCGGGATGTACTCCACCGACGGCCGCCGCTGCGTGGTCTGCGGATAAAGCGCCATGATGTCGTAGACGATCTGCGGCATCTCGGTGGTGACCGGCAGTCCGAGCTCGCGGGCCTGCTTGGCCGTGATCGGGTAGTCGTGCGTGTACACCCCGGCCGCCAGCGTCTCGGCCAGCCGTTCGGCAGCGTCGCGCTCCATGCGCTCCTCGACCAGCTCGACGACGGTCTCCTTCACTTGGCGTATCGCCTTGGCGGCGATGTCGGCCAGGATGAGCGTCTCGTCGTCGACCTTCTCGATCGGCTTCTGCTCCAGCACTCGGAGCACCGACGCCGCTGGCTGCTGGCCTAATTGCGGGTCGACCGGCCCGAGCACGGCGTTCTCGTCCATGACGATCTCGTCGGCCGCAAGGGCGATCAGCGTGCCGCCCGACATCGCGTAGTGCGGCACGAAGACGGTGACCTTGGCGGGATGCCGGCACAGCGCCCGGGCCACTTGCTCAGCCGCGAGCACGAGCCCGCCCGGGGTGTGCACGATGACATCGATCGGCACGTCGTCGTCCGTCATCTTGATGGCGCGCAGGACGGCTTCGGAGTCGTCGATGTCGATGTAGCGGAAGATCGGGAAGCCGAGCAGGCTCATCGTCTCTTGCCGGTGGATCAACACGATGACGCGGCTGCCGCGCTCGCGCTCGAGCCGGGCGATGGCGCGCAGACGCTCCATCTGCAGCATGCGCTGCCTGAGCGCGGGCTGCAGCGACGACAGGATGATGAACAGCCAGATCAGCGAGATGAAGTCCATGCTGCGATCCTCTCAGCGCACGCTCACCGTGAGAAGAGTCTACCACCCTGCCTGTCGAACGGACACGCAGATGGTCTTGCGACTCCCTTAGTATGTGCTAATATTCACAGTGAACATCTACGAATTACTCGGTCGACCAGGCAGGAGATCTTCCAATGCAGCGCAGACACAGACACCATAGCGGCCGCGCCACCGTGACCCCGGCCGTTCAAGACGGTATGCCCGCCTCCGCGCTCAAAGACGGCGAGCCGGCTCGCGTCGTGAGGATCGCGGGCGGGGAGCGTCTGGCGGCGCGGCTCCACAACTTAGGGGTCCTGCCGGGCAAGCGCGTCGTCAAGCTCGGCACCATGCCAGGGCGCGGGCCGGTCATGCTGGATTGCGACGGCGTCCGCGTGGCGCTCGGGCGCGGGATCGCGTCGCACGTGATCGTCGAGCGCGTCGAGCCGGTTCCCGAGGAGGAGACCGTCTGACGATGGCCGACGCGAGCTGCTGCGCCGCTCCTGGCGAGCTGAGCGAGGCGGGCAAGGGTTCCCGCCGCGTCCTGCTCGTCGGAAACCCGAACGTCGGCAAGAGCGTCGTCTTCTCGCGGTTGACGGGCGTGGGCACAGTCTCGTCCAACTACCCCGGCACGACCGTGAGCTTCTTGGAAGGCCGCATGCGTCTGGCGGGCGAGCAGGTGCCGGTCATCGACGTGCCCGGCTCGTACAGCCTCGACCCCACGTGCCCGGCCGAGGAGGTCGCGTGCCGCGTGCTCGAAGACGGTGGCATCATCGTCAACGTCCTCGACGCCACCAACCTCGAGCGGAACCTCGCGCTCGCGCTCCAGCTCCGGCAGATGGGGATGCCGATGGTGGTCGCGCTCAACCTCTGGGACGAGGCGCGGCACCGCGGCGTGCACATCGACGTGGAGCGCCTCTCGGAGCTGCTCGGCGTGCCGGTGGTGCCGACCGCGGCCGTCTCCGGAGAAGGGCTCGCTGACCTGGTCGCGGCGATCGAGCGGGTCGCGGACGCGCCTCCCCCCGAGCCGCTGGAGTTCGACGACCTGTGGTCGACGGTGGGCGCCATCGTGAGCGAGGTCCAACGGCTGGAGCACCGGCACCACACCTGGCGCGACATCGTCGAGGAGATCAGCATCCGGCCCGTGACGGGCATCCCGTTCGGGATCCTCGTCGTGCTGTCGTCGTTCGCTGCCGTGCGGGCGATCGGCGAATCCATCATCACGTACGTCATGGATCCGCTCTTCGAGGGCGTGTGGCGGCCGGTGGTCGAGGCATTGTCGCGAGCGCTGGGCGGCGGCGGGTGGCTGCACGACATCCTCGTGGGCTCGTACGTCGTGGTGGACGGCGCGCGGACGCTCGACTTCTCGCTGTCGCTCGGAGTCCTCACGACGGGTCTGTACGTGAGCCTCGGAGCCGTCCTGCCGTACGTCATCGCGTTCTACGTCGTGCTCGGCATCCTGGAGGACGTCGGCTACCTGCCGCGGCTCGCGGTGCTGCTCGATGGGGTGATGCACCGCCTGGGCCTGCACGGGTACGCGGTGATCCCGGTCATCCTCGGGTTCGGGTGCAACGTGCCGGGCATCCTCGCGACGCGCGTGCTCGACACGCCGCGCGAGCGGTTCATCGCGGCGACGCTGATCTCCGTCGGGGTGCCATGCGCCGCGTTGCAGGCCATGATCATGGCGCTGCTCGGACCGTTCGGGATCGGGTACGTGGCGCTCGTGTACGGGGTGCTCGCGGTCGTGTGGTTCGTGCTCGGGACGGTCCTGCGGCTGACGAGCAAGGACTTCCTGCCCGAGATGGTGCTCGAGATACCGGCGTACCGTCTGCCGTCGTGGCAGACCCTCGCGAAGAAGCTCTGGATGCGCTTGAAGGGCTACCTCCTGGAGGCCACGCCGGTGGTGCTCGGCGGCGTCGCCGTGATCGCCGTCATCCACCGCAGCGGCATCTTCGAGGCGATCGCGGGCGCGATCGGCCCCGCGATGGACACGCTCTTCGGCTTGCCGCCGGAAGCGGCGCTCGCGATCGTGCTCGGCTTCTTCCGCAAGGACATCGCCGTCGGGATGCTCGCGCCGCTTTCGCTCGGGCCGCTCCAGCTCGTCAAGGCGTCCGTCATGCTCGCTGTGACCTTCCCGTGCGTGGCGTCGTACATGGTGCTCTTGCGCGAGTTCGGCTTGAAGAAGACTGCGCTCGCCACGGCGATCATGGTCGTCGCGTCGCTTACGACTGGCATCGCGATGAACCTGGTCTTCTAAGCGAAGCGGCCCCGCCGAAGCGAGGCCGCTGCCATGCGCGAGCCGCGCGCCTACTCGTCGTCCTTGGGGTTCCAGACCTCCCAGACCCGCCCGACGAGGTCCGGGCCGGGTTTGAGGACCTTCTTGCCCGGCTCCCAGCCGGACGGCGTGACCTCTGCGCCCTTCGTGGCGCGCACGTGCTGGAACGCCTTGATCTGCCGGAGCGTCTCGTCGACGCGGCGTCCGACCGGCGGCGTGAGCACCTCCATCGCCTGGATGATGCCGTCGGGGTCGATGATGAACCGGCCGCGGACGTCCACGCCCGCCTCCGGGTCGTACACGCCGTACGCGCTGCCGATGTGTCCTGCTGCGTCGGCCACCATCGGGAAGGGTATGCCGCCGTCCACCATCTTGCTCAGCTCCTGCTCGTCCCACACCTTGTGGACGAACTGGGAGTCGACGCTCACGGCCACGACTTCGACGCCGAGCGCCTTGAACTGGTCGTACTTCGCGGCGACCGCCGAGATCTCGGTCGGTCAAACGAACGTGAAGTCGCCGGGATAGAAGCAGAGCACGACCCACGAACCCAGCAGTTCAGAGAGCTTGAAGCTCACGAACTTGCCCTTGTGGTACGCGGGCGCGACGAAATCAGGCGCGGGGCGTCCTACCATGATGCTGCTCACGGGCACGACCTCCTTCGTGGCCTCGGCGGGTTTCTCGGCATCCGGCGCTGCGGCGCCCACGACCGATCCGGTCGGCCGCCCGCAGCCCACAGCGATCTCTTCCGACACAGGCTCACCTCCTCGTGGATCCGCTGACAAAGTCACGGAGTTCTTACCCTCGCGGAGCGAGGACGTCATCGCGAGGAGTCTGAGCGCGTCTCGCGGGGCGTGGCCCTCCGCGTCGTTGTTGAAGTACGCATAGCAGTCGCGGCCTTCCGCGAGATGCTCGCGGAGGTAGCGCGCCCACGGCTCAAGCGCGCGCTCGTCGTACGCGCCGCGATAGAGCGGCAGCCCGTGGAAGCGCGCGTACACGAAGCAGGCCGTCGGCACGAGCACCGTCCGCAGGGTCTCGCCGCTCACGTTGACCATGGCGACGCCGCGCTCGGCGAGGGTCGAGAACACCCTGTCGTCCAGCCACGAGTCGTGCCGGAACTCGATGGCGTGCCTGACTGCGCGTCCCGGGACGGCCGCTTCCTCGAGCACCTGCAGGAACTCCGCGAGCAGCGCCTCGTCGCGGCGAAGCGACGGCGGAAGCTGCCAAAGCACGACTTCCAGTTTGCCGCCCAGGCGCGAGATGCGGTCGAGGAACGCGGCGGCCGCGTCCGAGACGTCCCGGAGCCGCCGGATGTGGGTGACGAGACGGGTGCCCTTCACGGCGAACACGAAACCTGCGGGCGTGACCTCGCGCCATACGTCGACCGTCTTCTCGCTCGGCGTCCTGTAGAAGGTGGCGTTCACTTCCACGGTGGTGAATGTCTGCGCGTAGCGCGCGAGCCGCTGTCCTGCCGGCAGGCCGGGTGGGTACACGACTCCGGTCCAGTGCGCGTACGACCATCCGCTCGTGCCCACGAGCAGCCGTCCGAAGCGACGATCGGCGCTCATGCGACCACCCCCGCCCGCATCTCCGCGAGCGCCCGTGCGGCTTCGGGCACGCCTTCCGCCGCGGCGCGGGCGAGCACCGAGGCCGTGTGCGCGGCCGCCAGCGGCTCGGGCACGCGGCGCTCGCCAGTAGACCACGCGAGCGCAAGGGCGACGGCGCTCGGCAGGTCCACGAGGTGGCCAGGGGACACGTAGACCTGCTTCGAGCGCCTCTTCAGCCGCACGGCGGCCCCCTGCGCGCCCCACTCCTTCGTCAGCACGCATGCGTCTCCGCGCTCAGGCCCGGGCGAGCGGTCGATCGCGTGGAACGGCGTCTTGGCCACGCCGATCGCTGGAATCCCGGCGAGCAGGCCGACGTGCGACGCCAAACCGCACCCGCGCTCGTGCACGACGCCGTGCCCGTCGATGAACAGGAGGTCAGGGGCGGGCGCGAGCCGTGCGAGCGCCTCCAGCAGCAGGCGTCCTTCCCGGAATGCGAGATAGCCAGGTGCGTACGGGGCGTCCGGCTCGCCTTCGGCGATCGCCATGCCGAGCACGCGCATGTCCCGGCCCATCGCGACCGCCGCGGCCCACGCGCGGGAGCCGTCCGGGCCGTACGCGGCGTCGAGCCCGGCAGCGACGCGAGGCGAGCCTGGACCCTCGGCAGGCAGAGGCTCCATGACGAGCTGCTGCGCCAGGCGGAGCTGGATCGCCGCAGCCTCTGGGCGCGAGACGCGCCAAGGGTGTGCGGACTCAGGCGCTGCCGCCGCAGCACGCGCGGGATGCGAGCCACCGGTATGCGAAAGACGCGCCTCCACCGCCGTCCCCCGCCTCACCGGCCGAGCGTGCCGAAGCCGTATCCCTGCTTCCGCAGGCCCGCGATGGCGTCGTCGAGCGCGTCGGCGTTGCTCGACGAGACCGCGTGCAGCAGGTAGATCGCGCCCGGGTGGCTGCCGTCCAGGATGCGCCGCACCGTCGTCTCGACCGGCGGCTGGTCGTCCGTCACCCAGTCGCGGTGCGCGAAGCTCCAGAAGACCGACTCGTACCCGAGGGCGGCCGTCCGGTAGAGCGACAGCGCGCTGTACTCGCCCTTCGGCGGCCTGAACACCCGCGCGAGCCGGGCGCCCGTCACCTCGAAGAACGCGCTTTCGACCCGCGTCAGCTCGCGCGCGAAGGCGTCTGGGTCATCTGCGAGCGACGGCATCGAGGGGTGCGTTGCGCTGTGGTTGCCGACGACGTGCCCCTCGCGGACCATGCGCCTGACGAGCTCGGGGTTGGCGCGGACGTAGCTCTCGGTGACGAAGAACGTCGCGTGCACGCCGTTGCGCGCGAGGGCGTCGAGGATGCGCGCGGTCTGCCCGTTCTCGTAGCCCGCGTCGAAGGTGAGGTACACGAGCTTCGGGTCAGGCCCGAGGTAGCGGCCGCGGTAGCGGTCGAGCAGCGTCTTGGCGGACGATGGGACGGCCGGCGGCAGGTGCCGGTCGTTCGGCGTGTAGTACCAGCTCTTCACGGCGTTGTCGGACGGCGGAGCGCCGAGGCCGTCTTCTTCTTCGTGCCTACCCGGCAGAGGCGACGGCAGGCGCTCTGAAGGGTTCGCCGGCTGCGGGGCCGTCTCCGAGACCACGACGGACGGCAGCGCGGCTGTGGCTTCAGGAAGCGAGGCGGGCGGCCGCGTCCCATCCCCGCGCCCGCATCCCGACGCGGCCAGCGCGAGCGCGAGGGCGAGCGCGAGCGCCAGAGTCATACGCGCGGCCGTGTATGCGTCGCGCCTGAACACCGCGCCCTCCATCTCCGGGACCCTCGTCGTCATCGTACCCGCGCAGCGGGTGCCTCGCGCAGGCAGCCCGTATACTGTGCTCATGCCGACACCAGCGTCGATATCCGAGGACCTGTCGAGCGCGCTCGCGACGCTCTTGGCGATTGGCCGACCCGTCTCTGCGCTCATCGTTGCAGGGATCGTCGCGGTGGTTCTGGCCGCCTGCGTGCCTGCGCTCCGTGCGCGGCTGCGCGCGGCCGTGGGTGCGCTGCTTGCGGCGCTCGCGATCGGCGAAGCCGTGCTCGTGTGGTTCCACCTGCGGCTGGGCCAGGCCTGCCTGACGGTCGAACCGCAGTCCGGCAGGGTAACAGGGTCCTTCGCTGTCCCGCTGTGGATCGAGTCCGAGAAGCTCTACGTGCTCGCGCTGCTGCTGGCCGTCATCGCCGTCGGGGTCCGGCGGCACGGCGATGAGCTCCGGCCGCTGCTCGCTGGCGCCGCCGCAGCCCTCGCCGCTGCGGCGCTGCTCGTCGGCAAACCGTTCACGGCACCGCTGCCTGACTTCCTTGCGCAGTACCGCGGGTACCTCGCCGCATGGGCGTCGGGGGATGCGGCCGCGGCCGCACAGGCGTTCGCGGGCATCGAGGGCGCGCGTCGCTTCTACTACAACGCGTGGTACATGTGGGTGCACCCACCGCTGCTGTTCGTGAGCTACGCAGCGTTCGCCGCGTCGTTCGCAGCCACCGTGCTGATGGTCGTCAAGAAGCGGTCCTCGTACGAGCAGACCGCATACCGATGGGCGCGCTTGGGCTACCTGCCGCTCACTGCCGGCATGGTCATCGGCATGCCCTGGGCGATCATCGCGTGGCGCGGCGAGGCGTGGTGGTGGTCGGGCAAAGTCAACATGTCGCTCATGATGTGGGTGCTCTACACGGCGTACCTGCACGGGCGGCTGTATCTGCGGCGGCCAGGCATGTGGAAGGTCGTGGCGGCGCTGTCTATCGTGGCCTTCGTCGCGCTGGTGCTGACGTACCTGACGACGTACCTCGTGCCTGGGGTGCACTCGGTGGCGTGAGAGGAGGGCCGTTGGAGCGGCAGCGTACCGCCTGGGACTTCGCATTGATGATGGCGACGGTCGTGCTGCTCGGTGCGCTCGGCGTCCAGTCGCTCGTCGGGACGCTGTACGCATGGTGGGCGTACCGGTCCGTGCCCGGCTGGGAGACGACGGGCTACCCGGGGTTCGTCACGGCGATGAACGCAGTGGCCGCGCCTTTGGCAGTCGCGCTGGTGCTCGTCATGGGGCTGTGCGTCCCGAAGCGGCTGTTCGAGCGGCGAGTGCTCGTGTGGGTATCGGTCGTGGGCGTCGCGGCCGGCGTCGGCGCTGGCGTCCTCGCGCGTTCCGTGCAGGCGGGACTGACGGTCTACCTCGGCCTGGCGGCGCTCCTGCAGGGCGCTGTCGTCGTGCTCACGGTCGCCGGGGCCGGGGGGCTTGCGTACATGTCAGAGGGGCGGATCGCAAAGGCGGGATCGGGGCTGCTGCACCTCGGCTTCATCCTGTTCGCGCTGACGGTGGTCGCGTGGCAGGATTCGCCCGTGATGCTGCCGGCGTTCGTCGCCTCCGCGCTGCTGCTTGCCGGAGGCTCGGCGATGTCGTTCTACGCTCGTGGTTCGCGCGAGGCGCCGTCAGGGACGTCGACGTAGTCTGGGACAGGGCGCGGGTCCGGCAACCACTCAGCGTGGATGTCGCCCTGCGCGATGCGTGCGATGGGCAGCCGGAGGTAACGGCCCGTGGCGCTGACGGCGACGGTCCCGTCTTCCAGTCTGATCTCGCCGGAGCCTTCGAAGATGCGGCCTCTGTCGCGGTCGATCCGGGCCACCACGAACGCTGGATGCCCGATCGGCACGGGGCTGCGGTAGCGGACGGCGAGCTCGACGGTCACTCCCCACGCGTCGGGGTCGGCGATCGAGACCGCCCGTCCGATCGCCTCGTCCAGGAGCGCGCTGGCGAGCCCGCCGTGGAGTCTCCCCGGGTAGCCTTGCTGCGGTGGCTGGGGCGTGAATGCCACGACTATCTCGCCCGTGTCGGTCTCCAGGAATTGCGCGTGCAGCCCAGCGGGGTTCTCCAGCCCGCAGCAGAAGCACATGCGGCTCACGTACTGGGCTTTGCGCACTGCGCGTCGCATGGCGCAGGCGGGACGGCGCGATCAGCCGAGCCTCGTGCCGCGCCGCTCCACGGCCACGAAGCTCCCTGGCTGCTTCTTGGCGTATCCAAGCAGGTCGTGGCCTTCGTCCATGAGCGCGATCACAGACGTCGGGAACCGCTCGACGACGGGGATCACGGCTGCCGAAAGCGTGAGCGCTCCGTAGCGCCGGACTTCGCCGGAACGGTCCGTGAGCGAGAAGCCGCCGCCCTCGCGGTCCTCGTCCTCGTAGAAGTCGAGGATGCTGCCGTCGAAGGCGGCGACCGCGGTGCGTGCGATGTCTTCGACCTTGTCGGGATCGCACGTCACCACGAAGTCGTCTCCGCCGAGGTGGCCGATGAACCCCTCGGAGCACTCAGCGAAGTTCACGGCCTCGAGCAGGATCTCGGCCAGGTGCCGGATGAGCAGGTCGCCGCGTGCGTGGCCGTACCGGCTGTTGAACGCCCGGAAGTCGTCGATGTCGAAGAATGCGACGCCGAACGGCTTGCGCCGTGCGAGCAAGAACCCGAGCCGCTCTTCGGTGAGCGCGTTCGCCGGCAGGCCCGTGAGCGCGTTCGCGAAGCGCTCCCGGCGCATGCGGCGGATCACCATCTCGATGCGCGCGTCCAGGACGAGCGGGTCGATGGGCTTCGCGATGAAGTCGTCGGCCCCGGACTCGATGGACATGATCTCGAAGCCCGAACGGCCGAGCCCGGTGGCCATGATCACGGGGACATACCGGGTGCGCGGGTCGGCCTTGATGCGCTTGCACACTTCGAAGCCATCCACGTCCGGCAGGTTGATGTCGAGCACCACGATGTCGGGGATGGTCTCGGCGAGCATCTGCAGCGCCGTGAGGCCGTCCGACGCCGTGAGCACGGTGTATCCGCGCTCCTCGAGGGTCATCTGCGTCATCTGGCGCAGCGTCTGGGAGTCCTCGACGATGAGCACGGTCCCTTTGTTCGCTGCAGCAGGCTTCACGCTTCTGCACTCCTCGTCCCGCACAGTCGCGCACCCCCTCGCCGAACGCGACTCGCGTCCCTCTGTTCGCAGGTTCACAGTAGCATTCTCCCCGTGGCTAGCAATCCCTGCATGGCAGGCGCACGCTGCGGGTATGATACGGCGGGTGCGAGAGGAGCAGAGATGGACGGGAATCCGGTCGTGGAGGTCCGGCTGTTCGGTGCGCTATACACGTGGGCGTCCTCGCATGACGCGCCCGTGCGAGCAGAAGTCGAGGTGCCACGAGAGGGCGTCCTCGCGCGCGACCTCGCTGTCGCCATGGGGCTGCCGCTCGAGCTGATCGAGGGGGTCTTCGTCGACGGCAGGGTGCACGGTCCCGACCACCTCATCGTGCCCGGCCAGCGGGTCGCGTTCGTGCCGAAGGGCACGCCAGGGCCGCATCGCGTGTTCCTCGGTCTGTACGACGCGGGCAAGAGCGGGAGCTGGACGTGACGTGGTGGGCGCGAGCCGGCGCCTCTTCGAGCCGGCGCGCGATCGACGTCCACACGCACGTGTTCCCCGACGACGTCGCCGCTCGCGCCATCGGCTCGATGGCTGCGCGGACGGGTCTGCGCGCGTACTACGACGGGACGCTAGCGGGGCTGCTCAGCGCGATGGACCGCGCGGGGGTGGACGTGTCCGTCCTGGCTCCGGTCGCGACGAAGCCCTCTCAGGTCAGGGGCATCAACGACTGGACCGCCGGGCGGTTGTCGGTCCGGATACGGGCGCTCGGCGCGCTGCATCCGGCGATGGACGACCCCGTCGGCGAGGTCGCACGCATCGCCTCCCTCGGGCTTTCGGGGATCAAGCTGCACCCGGAGTTCCAGGCGTTCCACCCGTACGACGAGCGCATGCGCCCGGTGTACGACGCGTGCGCGCGCCACGGGCTGCTCGTGCTCTTCCATGCAGGCGAGGATCCGAACTTCGAGACGGTTTCTGGAGAGCCCGAGGTGTTCGCCCAGCTCGCAGGGCAACACCCCGAGACGACGTTCGTGCTCGCGCACATGGGCGGATACCGCCGATGGGAGCGCGTGCTGGAGGCGCTCGCCGGCGCCGACGTGTACCTGGACACGTCTCACGCGACCGAGCTGCTCGACGCGACCGAGCTGCGCGACATGATCCGCGCGCACGGCGTTCACAAGGTGCTGTTCGCAAGCGACGGGCCGTGGACGGACGCGGCGGCCGCGCTCGCCGCGCTTCGCGCCTGCGGGCTGACGGAAGAGGAGCTCGAGCGCGTGTGCTGGTCGAACGCGGCGGAGCTGCTCGGCATCTCCTGAAGAAAATGCTCGCATTCTGTGCGACAGTCGCGTATAGTGCGCTTCGGGCCGGATGGAAGGCCCACGGATTCGCGGCGTGACACCCGCGTGTCGCGGGAAGCGTCACGTCGCTTTGTTTTGCCCCGCGGGGCGGAAGGAATGGTTTGCATGGCACAGGGTACGGTCAAGTGGTTCAACCCGGACAAGGGCTACGGCTTCATCTCCCACGATGGCGGTGACGACGTCTTCGTCCACTTCAGCGCCATCCAGGGCGAGGGCTTCAAGAGCCTCGACGAGGGCCAGGCGGTGGAGTTCGAGATCGCTGACGGCCAGAACGGCAAGAAGCAGGCGGCGAACGTCCGCAAGCTGTAGCGCTTCGCGCAGTGACGTGACAGCGGGGCGGTCCGTATGGGCCGCCCCGCTGCTTTGATGTCAGACCCGGGAATATCATGCGAGGGGGAAGAGAGGAGCGCAGGTGCCCGTCACGGTCGCGGTCATCGGGGGAGCCAACACCGACGTCTTCGGGTTCGCGGAAGCGCCGGTGGCGCCCGGAGACTCGTCGCCGGGGTTCGTCCGCATCAGCCCTGGGGGCGTCGGGCGCAACGTCGCGGAGAATCTCGCGCGGCTCGGCTGCGACGTGCGGCTCGTGACGGCGGTCGGCGAAGGCGTCGACGCGGACGCTCTGGTGGCAGAGTGCAGGCACCTGGGCATCGACGTCAGGACAGTGCCGGCCCCGGGGATGCCGTGTCCGCGGTACGTGTGCGTCATAGGAGCCGGCGGGGCACCGGTCGCGGCCGTCTCGGACATGCGGGCCGCCGACAGGCTCGTGCCGGAGTCGATCGCGCAGTTCCGCTCGGCTCTCGACGGCGCCGACGCATTGGTGCTGGACGCGAACCTCCCTGCGGAGACCATGGCGTGGGCGTGCAACGAGTGGGGCGACCGCCCGATCATCCTCGATGCGGTTTCGGTGGCGAAGGCCAAGCGCGCGGCCGGCTGCTTGAGCGGCTTGCACACGCTGAGAGCGAACGTGGACGAAGCGCGAGCCCTCGCGGGGGTCGCGGACGGCGGGCTCGAGGCCGTGGCCGACGCGCTCTTCGAGCGTGGCCTGCGCAGGGCGATCATCACGCAAGGGGCCGCCGGCGGGCTGCTCGCGGAAGGGCTGGTCCGCCTTCGCTTCGAGGCGTCTCCCGCTCAGCCGGCGAACGCGACGGGGGCGGGGGATGCGTTCACAGCAGGGATCGCATACGGGACGGTCGTCGGACTCGAACCGGCGCGGCTGGTCGCTTTCGCGGCGGCCATGGCGGCGTTCGCGCTCGAAAGCGAACGGACCGTGAGCGAGCAGATCACGCTCGAGGCCGTGATGAGGCGCTCCGAAGGGGTGCACCCGTGAGCGCGCGCATCCGGCTGTCGGACGAGGTCGCAGCCGCGCTGTCGAGCGGCGCTCCCGTCGTCGCCCTGGAGTCGACCATCATTTCGCACGGGTTTCCGTATCCCTCCAACCTGGAGTGCGCGCTCGAGGCGGAGCGGATCGCTCGAGAAGAAGGCGCCGTGCCTGCGACGACGGCGATCCTCGACGGGGAGGCGCGGGTCGGGCTGACTCCCTCGGACATCGAGCGCTTGGCTACCGAACGCGGGGTCGCCAAAGCGAGCACGCGGGACATCGGGACGCTCCTGGCGCTTGGCGGTACCGGCGCCACCACGGTCGCGGCGACGATGGCGATCGCCGCCCGTGCCGGCGTCCGCGTCTTCGCCACGGGCGGCATCGGCGGCGTGCACCGCGGCGGAGCGACGACGCTCGACGTCTCTGCTGACCTGGAAGAGCTTGCGCGGACCCGTGTCGCCGTGGTGTGCGCGGGCGCGAAGTCCGTGCTCGACATCGGGCTTACGCTGGAGTACCTCGAGACCCGGGGAGTGCCGGTGCTCGGGTATTGCACGGACGAGTTCCCGGCGTTCTACTCGCGCGCGAGCGGACATCCCGTGACCGCCCGGGTCGATGAGCCGGCGGCGATCGCCCGCGTCCTTCGAGCGCGCGACGACCTCGACTTGCCTGGCGGCGAGGTGGTTGCCAACCCGATACCGCCTGAGCACGAACTGCCGAGCGCAGACCTTGAGGCTTGGATCGATGCGGCGTTGGCGGATGCGGAGCGCAGCGGAGTCTCGGGCAAGGCGGTCACACCGTTCCTGCTCGCCCGGATCCACGAGCGCTCGGGCGGCGCGAGCGAGCGGGCGAACAAGGAGCTCGTCTACAGCAACGTTCGTCTTGCCGCCCGCATCGCCGCCGCTTACCACCAGCGGTAAGCGCCGTCGCGCTCTTCGAGCCGCATCGGGAAGCCGAAGAGCTCGGAGAGACGCTCGCTGGTGAGCACGTCGCGCTTCGGGCCGTCGGCGACGATGCGGCCGCCGTCCAGGAGCACGACGCGGTCGATCTCCGGCACGATGTCCTCGACGTGGTGCGTGACGACCACGAGCGCTCGCCGGGAGCGTGCAAGGGAGCTCAGGGTGCGCCGGAAATGCCACGTCGCGCTCGGGTCGAGCCCGTGGCACGGTTCGTCGAGCACGAGCGCGGCCGGATCCGCGACGAGCGCCCGGGCGATGAGCGCGCGTCGCGCCTCCCCGGTCGACAGCGTGTCCATCGTCCGGTCCGCGAGGTGTCCGATGCCGAGCGCGTCCATCGCCTCGCTTGCTGCGCGCGTCATCTCCCCGGTGACCTCGCCGGTGCGATACAGGCCGATGGAACCGAAGAACCCGGACAGCACGACGTGCTCGACCGTGACGGCTCGGTCGTAGTCCGACTGCAAGGCGTCCGAAACGATGCCGAGAAGCGCCCGCACCTCGAACAGCGGCTTGAGAGGGTCGCCGTCGACGAGCACCCTCGAGCGCTCCGTGTGGATGGGCAGCACGTCTCGCGTGAGCAGCCGGATCAGCGTGGACTTGCCGGCGCCGTTCGGTCCGAGCACGGCGACGCGCTCGCCGCGCAGAAGCACGAAGCGGTCGACGGACAGGATGGTCCGGCCATCGCGGACGACCTGGGCGTGATGGATCTCGATCAAGGGCGTGCTCATGCGCACATGGTACGCTAGCGCCGGATCAGCCTGCGACGGCCGGGTACGGAAGGGGCAGCGCGCATGATCGAGGTCGACGTCCCAGGGCGCGGCGTCGTCCGCCTGCGCCACCTTGTCCTGGACGTGAACGGCACGATCGCGTGCGACGGCGTCCTGATTCCCGGCGTCGTCACGGCGCTCGAGGAACTCCAGGGCGTGCTGTCCGTGGTGGCCGTGACCGCCGACACGCACGGCACCGCGCGTGCCCTCGAGGCTGCGACCGGCGTGCAGGTGCGGACGATCGAGCCGGGCGGAGAGGCCGAGCAGAAGCTCCGCTTGGTGGAGGAGCTCGGCTCAGAAGAGGTGGTCGCGATCGGCAACGGCGCGAACGACGCCGGCATGCTTCAGGCGGCCGTCCTGGGGGTGTGCGTCATCGGCCCCGAAGGCGCGGCCGTGCAAGCGGTGCTCGCCTCGGACGTCGTCGTCACGAGCATCGTGGATGCGCTCGACATCTTACGAGCGCCGTGCCGTCTCGTCGCTACCTTGCGCCGATGATGCGGGCGCAGCTCGGACTCACGACTTGCTGGGCGCCCCGTTGCCGAGCGGGGGCAGGTCTCCGAGCGCCCGTCTGACGGCGTCGACGGCGATGGCGATCTGCGCTTCAGGCGTGATGCCCGCCTCAGAGTCGCCTCGCTGGGTGCCGTACGAGCCCCACTGGGCGTGGTTAGCCCCCTCGACCGTGGCCACCAGGCTGCGCTCGGGAAGCCGAAGACGGGACGCCGCGAACGCGCGTGCGTCGAGAACGGTGTCGGCGCTCCCTGCGAGCGCTGTGACCGAGAGCGTCGCCTCTTGGGACAGGTCGACCGAATCGGGGGGATACGATGCGAGCAGCACGAGCGCAGCGTACCGACCCGGCCGGGCGGCGACGTGCGTCGCGGCCACCGCCCCTCCGAGGGAGTGTCCGACGATCGCCCATCGCCGGATCTCCGGATGCGCCTCGACCGGCTTGTCGGCGCGGTGCGGCGAAAGCACGGCGAGGCCGAGCGGCATCCGCACGATGATCGCCCGGTAGCCGGACTGCGCCAGCCCGCGAGCGAGCGGCGCATACGAGCGGGGGTCGACGCGCCCGCCGGGATAGATGACGACGCCTGTCGCAGGCGTGGAGCTCGAGGGCGAGAATTCCCAGCCCCACGCGGCCCGTTCCACCGTGATGCCGTCCCCGGGCTCCAGGGACCGGACGGCCTGTGCGTCCGGACCGAGGGGGGTGGCGAGCCAGACCATGGCTGCGAGCGCCGCCGCGCCGAGGACGATGGCGGACGCGGCGATGACCAGTCTAAGCCGATGACGCATACGGCCTCCCTCCGCCGCGACGAGTATACCGTTCGTCCGGCAATGCGAGACGGATGCCTTGCGAAGTGCTACTGTATCCACGGTGTTGTGCCTGAGGGGACTCATGAAGCGCAAGGTCTTGCTCGTCGAAGACAATCCGCAGAACCGCTACCTCATCACCTTCCTCCTAGAGAAGAGCGGCTACGAGGTCGTGATCGCCGAGGACGGGGAGGAAGCGGTCGAGGCCGTGCCGCAGCATCGGCCGGACGTCATCTTGATGGACGTCCAGCTGCCGAAGATCGACGGGTACGAGGCGACTCGCCGCATCAAGTCAGACGAGCGGTTCTCTGCCATCCCTGTGCTGGCGCTGACCGCTCACTCGATGAAGGGCGATCGCGCCAAAGCGCTCGAAGCGGGTTGCGACGACTACATCACCAAGCCGGTCGACATCGACGTGCTGCTCCGTAGGATCGAGGAAGTCCTGGGACCGCAGCCCGGGTCGGCGTCGTAGACCGCGGTATACTGCAGGGTGCAGCGCGCCTTCACGTCGCGTCCCGGGCGGCGGCACGTCGTGAACCTGGTCAGGTCCGGGAGGAAGCAGCCATAAGCGGCCTCTGCCGGGTGTCCGGGGCGCGTCGTGAGGGGGCGCTGCACGGCAAGCCAGTGCGCCGTGGCCGCGACGGCCGAGCGGCGACCAGAACACGAGAGGCGCATTCGATTGGCACACCAGTCGTGGTACCGCAAGTACCGGCCTCAGACCTTCGACGACGTCGTCGGGCAGGCCCACGTCGAGCGCACCTTGCGCAACGCGGTCGACGAGGGCGCGGTCGCGCACGCGTACTTGTTCACAGGTCCCAGGGGCACCGGCAAGACGACCACGGCGCGCCTGCTCGCCAAAGCGCTGAACTGCCAGACCGGTCCGACAGGTCAGCCTGACGACACCTGCGAGGACTGTCGGGCGATCGCCGAGGGCACGCATCCGGACGTCTATGAGCTGGACGCCGCCTCGCGCACCGGCGTCGACAACGTCCGCGAGGAGATCATCGGACGGGTCAACTTCGCGCCCGCTCGAGGCCGCTACAAGGTCTACATCATCGACGAGGTGCACATGCTCTCCGCGTCGGCCTTCAACGCGCTGCTGAAGACGCTGGAAGAGCCGCCGCCGCACGCCGTGTTCGTCTTGTGCACCACGCACCCCCACAAGGTTCCCGAGACCATCCACTCGCGCTGCCAGCGCTTCGAGTTCCGGCGCCTGTCGGTGGAAGAGATCGCTGCACGGCTGCGGCGTATCGCGGACGCCGAAGGCGTCGAGGTCGAGGACTCTGCGCTCGCCCTGATCGCCCGGCACGCATCGGGCGGCATGCGCGACGCCATCACCACGCTCGAGCAGCTGGCGTCGTTCGCCGCTGGGACCATCACGCTCGCTGATGCGGAGTCGCTCCTCGGCGAGGTGGGCAGCGACGAGCTCTTCGCGCTCGTCGATCTCGTGGTGGCAGGCGACCTCGGCGGGATCTTCGGGTTTGTCGCCGAGCTCGTCGAGCGAGGCGCTGACCTCGTCGACTTTTCGCTCGCTCTGGCTCGCCACGCACGGGACCTGTTCGTCTCGGACCTGCTCGAGGACCCGGGCCCTGCGCTCGACGTGCGCGCGGAGGAGCTGCGGCGTTTGCGCCGGCAAGCGCAGGCGGTCGGGCGCGCCCGGCTCGCGCGCATGCTGGACCTGCTGGACGACCTGACGGGCACCATGCGTTCCGCCGCCGACGCCCGCCTTGCGCTGGAGTTCGCGCTGACGCGGCTGGCCCGGCCGGAGACAGACCTGACGCTCGAGGCCTTGGCGCAGCGGGTCGAGGCGCTCGAGGACGCTCTGCGTTCGGGACTCGCGCAGGGACGGCGGACCCGGCAGGAGGCCGACGCCGCTTCGGCTCCTGATGCTGAAGCGTCTGACGGCGGTTCCAGGCGCCGTCGTGAAGCAGCAGACGCCGGCTCTGCGAAGGCCGAGCGTGCTGCAGCGGGCCGCAAGGCCGCGTCCGCGCCCGAGAGTGTCGCGGAGCCGGAGCCCGCCTCTGCCGTGCAGCATGCTGACGAGTCTGCTTCGCCGCTCGACGCGCGTTCCGTGAAGCGCTTGTGGCCGGCGGTGATCGCCGAGATGCGCAAGAGGAAGCCGTCGCGCTCGTACCACTTCGACTCGACGGAGCCTGAAGTGGTCGACGGCGTGCTGGTCGTGGAGTTTCCGCGCGACCGGAGCGTGTCTCTCGACATGGCCCGCGACCCGGATACGGTCGCGCTCCTGAGGAACGCGCTCGAGCGCGTGCTGGGCGCGTCTCCGCCGATCGAGTATAGGCTCGGACGGCAAGGCGTCTCTTCCTCTGTCGCTGCGGGACAAGAGGGCCCCACGCCGGCGGCCGCGTCAGCCGACCCGTCGCCGGGCGGCGCCGAGGAGGGCGCCAAGCCGCAAGCCGGTTCGAGCGGCGCGGCGTTCGAGGACGTCGAGGCGCGGCTGATCGCTGAGCTCGGTGCGGCGGTCGTGGAGGAGCGTGTGGTCGGCGACGGCAGCGAAGGCGCCGGCGCGTAAGAAAGGACGACGATGAGGCCGGATATGGGCAATCTGATGAAGCAGGCCCAGCGCATGCAGGCTGAGCTTGCGCGGGCGCAGCAAGAGATCGCCGCGGAGCGCATCGAGGTCTCTGTGGGGGGCGGCACTGTCAAGGCCGTGATGACCGGCGACCTCGTGCTGGAGTCTTTGAGCATCGATCCGGCGGCGGTCGACCCCGACGACGTCGGCATGCTGGAAGACCTCGTGACGGCGGCCGTGAACGAGGCGCTGCGCCAGGCGCAGGAGCGCGCTGCGGCGAGGATGCAGGCCGTGACCGGCGGGATGAAGATACCGGGGCTGCTGTAGATGTCGCTCTACGCGCCTGCCATCGCTCGGCTTATCGAGGAGTTCCAGCGCCTCCCCGGCATCGGCCCGAAGTCGGCGCAGCGGCTCGCGTTCCACATCCTTCGCACGGACGAGGAGAGCGCCAGGCGCCTGGCTGACGCCATCGTGGAGGTGAAGCGGTCTGTGCGCTTCTGCTCGCAGTGCTTCAACCTCGCGGAAGGCGATCTGTGCGAGGTGTGCGCGAGCGAGAAGCGGGACCGCTCGGTCTTGTGCGTCGTCGAAGAGCCGCGCGACGTGGTCGCGATCGAGCGGTCGGGCGGGTTCACGGGGCTGTATCACGTGCTGCACGGCGCCATCTCGCCGATGGACGGCATCGGGCCGGACCAGCTGAAGATGCGCGAGTTGGTCGAGCGCGCGTCAGCCGGCGAGGTGCGGGAGGTGATCGTGGCGACCAACCCGAACGTGGAGGGCGAGACGACGGCGCTGTACATCGCTCGGCTCCTGCGCCCTCTGGGTGTGCGCGTCACGCGCATCGCGTCAGGGCTGCCCGTCGGGGGAGACCTCGAGTACGCCGACGAAGTCACGCTCAGCCGCGCGCTCGAAGGGCGGCGGGACATCGGGGAATGACAGGAATTGCCTACCGTTCACCGACGAAAGAGCCCGTTTGCCTGCGGGAACGGCCCGCTCGGGGCGGACGCCCCCGTATCCTGTAACGACCCGGTCGCCTTCCCCCGGAGCGACGTCGCAAAGACCGGGTGCTGCCGCTGATGAGGAAGGGGAGACCATGGAGCAGCTGACGGAGATCCGTTGGCATGCGCGTGCCGGCCAAGGGGCCGTGACGGCGGCGAAGCTCGTCGCCGAGACCGCGCTCGAGCTCGACAAGTTCATGCAAGCGATGCCCGAGTACGGTCCCGAGCGGATGGGCGCTCCGATCAAGGCGTTCACGCGCATCTCGCCAGACCCGATCGAGATCCACTGCAACATAGACCACCCGAACGTGGTCGTCGTCCTCGACGAGACGCTCCTGTCCATCGTCGACGTGACCGAGGGGCTGCGCGACGGCGGCGTCATCATCGTGAACACCTGCAAGACGCCGGACGCGCTGCGCGCAGAATTGGGGCTCGAGGGCCGCGACGTGCGCGTCGCATCGGTGGACGCGTCTGGCATCTCGCTCGAGACGCTCAAGCGCGACATCCCGAACACCCCGATGGTCGGCGCGCTCGCGAAGGTGACGGGGCTGTTCACGCTCGACGAGATCATCGGGCACCTCACCAAGACGTTCGGCAAGAAGTTCTCCCAGGACGTGATCGACGCGAACATCGCCTCGGTCAAGCGGGCCTACGAGGAGGTGAGCGTCGGATGAAGTGGGACATCTCGAGGCTGAACGAGTGGAAGTCCGCTGAGTTCCCGCTCGGAGCGGTCATCCCCACGGCGGGCAACTCGGACGACTACGTCACCGGCGGATGGCGCAGCCAACGGCCGGAGCGCGACGACGAGAAGTGCACGCAGTGCCTGCTGTGCTGGATCGTCTGCCCCGACTCCGCGATCCGGGTTGAGAACGAGAAGGTCACGACCTTCGACCTCGCGCACTGCAAAGGCTGCGGGGTCTGTGCGAACGAGTGCCCCGTGGACGCCATCACGATGGTCCCTGAGGGCTGCGATCTTCCGGAGGTGAAGTGACGTGGCCGAGCAGAAGGTCGTTGCAGCCACCGGTAACACCGTCGTGGCCGAGGCCATGCGGCAGTGCAAGCCGGACGTCGTCGCCGCATACCCCATCACGCCGCAGACGACGATCGTCGAGGAGTTCGCGGCGTTCGTGGCGAAGGGCCGCGTGCACACCGAGTACGTGACGGTCGAATCCGAGCACTCGGCGATGAGCGCGTGCATCGGGGCATCCGCGGCCGGCGCGCGCGTCATGACCGCCACCTCGTCGCAGGGCCTTGCGCTCATGTGGGAGGAGCTGTACATCGCGAGCGGCATGCGCCTGCCGATCGTGATGGCCAACGCGAACCGTGCGCTGTCGGCCCCCATCAACATCCACTGCGACCACTCCGACGTGATGGGCGCTCGCGATGCGGGCTGGATCATGCTGTTCGCTGAGACCGCGCAAGAGGCGTACGACAACACCATCATGGCGGTGCGCATCGCTGAGGATCCTGACGTGCTGCTTCCCGTGATGAGCTGCCTCGACGGCTTCATCACCACGCACTCCATCGATCGGATCTCCCTGCTTGACGACGGGTCGGTGGCGTCGTTCGTCGGGGAGCGCACGCCCGACCGGGCGCTGCTCGACGTCGAGAACCCCGTGACGCACGGCGCTTTCGCCGGCCTCGGCGGCCCGTACCTGGAGTTCAAGAAGGCGCAGCGCGACGCGATCGAGCGCTCGAGGGCCGTCGTCAAGCGCGTCGGCGAGGAGTTCGCGGCGCTCTCGGGCCGGCCGTTCGGGGTGCTCGAGACGTGGGGCATGGAGGACGCCGAGGTCGCGGTCGTGGTCATCGGCTCGACGGCCGGCAACGTCCGCCACGTGGCGAGGGCGCTGCGCGCCGAAGGCAGGAAGGTCGGCGTCGTGAAGGTGCGCTGCTTCCGGCCGTTCCCGTACGCGGAGCTCGCCGACGCGCTCTCGGGCGTGAAGGCCGTCGCCGTGATGGACCGCGCGGATTCGTTCGGCGCAGAGGGCGGGCCGCTGTATCTGGAGGTGCGGTCGGCGCTGTACGACCGGAGCGACCGGCCTCCTGTGGTCGGCTACGTGTACGGCCTAGGAGGCAGCGACGTGCGGCTCGACCTGGTCGAGTCGGTGTTCGCGGATCTCGCTGACGTGGCTGCCGGCGCTCCGGCTTCGCCCGCGCCCGTCTACCTCGGCGCACGTTAGGAGGCGCAGATGGCGACACTGAAGGAACTGACGCATCGCGAAGACCGTCTGGCCGGCGGGCACAGGCTGTGCGCTGGCTGCGGCGCTTCGATCGCCGTACGGCAGGTCCTGCTCGGCGCCGGGGAAGACCCCGTCGTCGTCGGGTGCGCGACCGGCTGCCTCGAAGTATCGACCACGATCTACCCGTACACGTCCTGGAGCACCCCGTTCATCCACAACGCCTTCGAGAACTCGGCTGCCACCATCTCGGGCGTCGAAGCGGCGTTCCAGGCGCTCAAGCGCGCCGGCAAGATCCCTGCGGACAAGCGCGTGAAGTTCGTGGCCTTCGGCGGCGACGGCGGCACCTACGACATCGGCCTCCAGTCGCTCTCGGGCGCCATGGAGCGGGGCCACGACATGGTATACGTGTGCTACGACAACGGCGCGTACATGAACACGGGCATCCAGCGCTCGTCTGCGACGCCCCGGGGCGCGTGGGCGACGACCGCCCAGGTGGGTCCGGCACAGGCTGGCAAGCAGCAGCGCCGCAAGGACCTGACGCAGATCATGGCCGCGCACGACATCCCCTACGTCGCGCAGGCGTCGATCAGCCATTGGAAGGACCTCACCGACAAGGCCGCCAAGGCGTTCGCCGTGGAAGGTCCGGCGTTCATCAACGTGTTCGCGCCCTGCCCGCGCGGTTGGCGCATCCCCTTCGACAAGACCGTGGAGATCGCCAAGCTCGCCGTGCAGACCGGCTTCTGGCCGCTGTACGAGGTCGAAGACGGCGTGTGGCGGCAGACCGTGAAGGTCGTCAACCGCAAGCCGATCGAGGAGTTCTTGAAGCCGCAGGGCCGCTTCAAGCACGTGTTCGCGCCAGGCAACGAGCATCTGCTCGCAGAGATCCAGGCAGAGGTCGACCGCAAGTGGGAGCAGCTGCAGCAGCGGTTCGCATGCGGGTAGGCCTGCTTCACGCGCTGCCACGCACGCGCTGACGTCGAAGGCCTCGTCCGGGTCCTCCGGGCGGGGCCTTCGTGGTGCTAGAATCGATTCCGTCGGATGCGTTCCGGATTGGAAATCGATGTCGCGCCACAGCAAGTCGATGCTCGCGTACGCAGCGATCCTCCTGTGCCTCATCGGCGTCGGCTGCGCCCCGCAGACGAGCCAGGAGCCGGCGGAGCGGAGCCGCATCAAGGTATCCGGTTCAGGCACGACCCTTCCGCTGATCCGGCTGCTCGCGAGCGCGTATCCCGACCGGTCGGTGGAGTTCGAGTTCCTTCCCGGCCTCCACTCCGCGGCAGGCATCGAAGGAGTCGCGAGCGGCGCCATCGACGTCGGGCTCGTTTCCCGCGACCTGACGGACGAGGAGCAAGCGCTCGGGCTCACCTACACGCTGCTGAGCGAGGACGGCCTCGTCATCGCGGTCCATCCCTCCGTCGGCATCCAGGAGCTCACGACCGAGCAGGTCAAAGACATCTACCGAGGGCGCTACTCCAACTGGAAAGAGCTGGGCGGGGCTGATCTGCCAATCGTGGTGCTCGACCGGAACGAGGACGAGTCGGCGAAGATCGTCCTCCGTAAGCACGTGCTCGGATCTTCGCTCGAGGTCACGTCCAGCGCGGCGGTGCTGTCGCACGAGCCGGACATGATTTCGGCGCTCTCCTCCACTCCGGGCGCCATCGGCTACTTCTCGCTGGGCGCTGCGGTGCACCAGCGCGTGCCCGTGGACGTGGTCGCGCTCGATGGCGTGAAGCCTTCGATCGAGACTCTCAGGTCGGGTGACTATCGGGTGGTCCGGCCGCTGGCGATCGTCACGAGATCCGATGCGGACGCAGCGGTGAAGAAGTTCGTGCAATGGGTCGTCGGACCCGAGGCGCGGGATGCGATGGAGCGCGAGGGCTATGCGGCGGCGCGCTGACGCTGAAGGAGATCGATGAGCGCGCGGACCCCAGGGCGTCGACTCCACAACGAGATCGTCTATCCTCTGCTGGGCGCGCTCCTCGCCGTGGGCGTGACGGCGGTCGTGCTCGGCGTGACGGTCATGGGCGACCTCAGCGAACGCTGGGTCGACGAGCAGGCCCGGACCGTGGGCACAGAAGCCTCTGCCTTCCTCAAGGAGTACGTGAGCGACCTGGAACGCTCATGCCAGCTGGCGAGCAGCGACGCCGAGCTCGTCGATGCGGCCACCCAACGCAACCCGCAGCGGCTGGCTGCGCGCCTGGTCGAGCTGCGAAGCGCGCTCAGGGCTGACGGCCTGTTCGTGGTCGACGACGACGGCCGCGCGGTCGCTCTCGTAGGCGACCTGTCAGTGCTTCCGGGCGACGTCGTCCTTCCCGATGCCCCGCTTCGTTATGCGCGCATCGACATGCCGTTCACCACGTTGCTGAAGATCCAGCAGGCCACGTACGTCTGCACCGCCCGCCCGGTGCGGGCAGGCGGTTATCAGACGCTCACGCTCTGTTTGTGCGAGGCCGTCGACGAACGGATGCTCGCGCGAGTGCCGCTCCCCACGGGCGCCGGCGTCGCGATCCTGGACCAGAGCGGGCGGAGGCTGGCAGCTAGAGTCGCTCCAGACGCGCAAGACGCGTCCGCGCTCAAGGAGGCGCTCAGCGCGCCGGTCGACAAGGAGACGCTCGCCGGTCTTGGCGTGTGGAGCGTCAATCTTCGCGAGAGCAGATACCGCGTGGGAGCACAGAGCATCACGCTTCCTGGCGACCCGCTCGAAGGCGAGCTGTGGCTGCTCGGCGCGGCGCCGACCACGATCGTGGACAACATCCGGGCTTCGACCACTCTTCTGATCGTCTTGTGGACCGTGGTCGCAGTCGGCTCCCTCTTCGGCCTCGGTTGGTTCCTCGCGAAGCGCGTCGGCACGCCCATCGCGGAGCTGTCCGACGCGGTCGAACGAGTGGCGTCTGGCGACTACGACGTGGAGTTCACCGTCCGCGGGCAGAACGAGATCGCGGTGCTCTCCGAGAACCTCGCCAAGATGACCGACTCGCTCCAGGAGCGCACCGAGGGGCTTACGCGCAAAGTCCTGGAGCTTGCGACGCTGTACGAGATGAGCCGGGTCCTCGGCTCCACGCTCGACCTGGACGTGCTGCTGGATGCCGTGCTCGATTCGACGCTGAGGATCTTCGATGCGGACGTCGGCTACGTCGCTTTGGTGGACAAGGAGTCGCAGGACCTGCTCGTCCGAGCGTGGCGGGGCATGTCTCCCGCATCTCCCAAAGCGGTGACCGGGGGCGGCTCCATGGCTGAGTGGGTCGTGAAGGAAGGCCGCCCGCTGCTGTTCAATCCTCCTGCCGGTGGGTCGGACGGGGGGCGGAAGGTCGAGCCGACCACGGGAGCAGCTGCGGCTGCGTGCGTCCCGATGCACTCCGCCGATGGGGTGATCGGCGCCCTTGCCGTCGGCAGCTCGGATCCGGGCGCACGGTTCACGAGCGAGGACGTGCGGCTTCTATCGACCATCGCCAACCACGCGACCATCGCCGTGGGGACCATCGAGCTTTACCAGTCGTTGCAAGACGCGTATCTGTCGACTGTCCGGGCGCTCGCGGCGGCCATCGACGCGAAGGACCCTTACACCCGTGGCCACTCCGAGCGCGTGGCGACATACGCCCTGCTGATCGGCGAGCGCATCGGTCTTTCGGCCGAGCAACGGGACGCCCTCGAGATGGCTTCGTACCTGCACGACATCGGCAAGATCGGCATCCCGGAGGACATCCTGCTCAAGCCCGGCAAGCTGTCCGACGAAGAGATGGGCCAGATGCGGCACCATCCGCTGATCGGCGCGAACATCCTGAAACCGGTCTCGTTCCCCTGGCCCATCCTCCCCGTGGTGCGGCACCACCACGAGCACTACGACGGCCGAGGCTATCCGGCGGGTCTTCGCGGAGAGGAGATCCCGCTGCTGGCGCGCATCCTCACGGTTGCCGACTCGTACGAGGCGATGACGTCGGACAGGCCGTACCGGCGAGGCCGTTCCACGCAGGAAGCGATCGTCGAGCTTCGCCGGTGCGCCGGCTCACAGTTCGATCCCGAACTAGTCGACGCGTTCATCCAGGTGCTGGAGTCCGTGGCTGAGGAGGCGGGACCTTCCGGCCTGCCCGCAGCCGACGACGGCGCAGCACCCGAGCAGAGCGAGGCCGCGCTCTCTGCGGTGTGCGATGGTGTCATGGCGGCGCTGCGCCGGCTTGGCGGGCCGCGGCTTGCGGCCAACGTGGAGCGAGACGCCAACGCGCGTCTCGAAGAGTGCGGAATGCCGTTCGTGTTGCGCTCGGGGCACCTGACCGCTTCGGTCGATGGGAAGCCGAGCATCGACGCCGTGTCCCGAGCGCTTGCGATCGTGCTGACGGTGGTGCGCCAAGCGGCCGGCCCTGGGCTCGCCGGGCAGTTCGTCGCCGACGCGCTGCAGCAGCTTCCGCCGAGGATGCGCGCACTCGCGCAGGCCATCGCCGATGAAGCGATAGGCCAGCAAGCCGAGTAGCCGACGGTGCTGCTACACTATCCGCCAACCCGTAGTCCGCTTCGAGCCTCGGGGGTCCTAGGATGGCTCTCGTAGTCCAGAAATACGGCGGCACGTCCGTCGGCACACCCGAGCGGATCCGCGCGGTCGCGCGCCGCATCATCGCGCGCAAGCGGGCCGGAGACGACGTCGTGGCGGTCGTGTCGGCGATGGGTCACGTCACCGACGAGCTCGTGGAGCTCGCCCACAGCATCTCCCCGGAGCCGCCAGAGCGCGAGATGGACATGCTCTTGGCGACGGGCGAGCAGGTCTCCATCGCGCTGTTGGCGATGGCGATCCACGCGGAGGGCTACGACGCCGTGTCGTTCACGGGGCAGCAGGTCGGCATCGTGACCGACCCGGTGCACGGGAAGGCGAAGATCCAGAAGGTCCAGGCGGACCGCGTGCGCCACGCGCTCGAGAAGGGGACCATCGTCATCGTCGCGGGGTTCCAGGGCGTGACCGAAGATGGGCAGATCACGACCCTTGGGCGCGGCGGCTCTGACACCACCGCGGTCGCGGTCGCCGCTGGCATCGGCGCGGACGTGTGCGAGATCTACACGGACGTCGACGGCGTCTTCACGGCGGATCCGCGCATCGTGCCGGAGGCGCGCAAGATCGACGTCATCTCGTACGAGGAGATGCTGGAGCTCGCTGCGAGCGGCGCGGGGGTGCTCCAGCTGCGCAGCGTCGAGTTCGCACGCAACCACGGCGTGGTCATCCACTGCCGCTCGTCGTTCAACGACGCTCCCGGCACCATCGTCAAGGAGGCCGATGAGACCATGGAACAGGCGATCATATCGGGCGTGGCCCATGACACGTCGGAAGCGAAGGTGACCATCCGGGACGTGCCCGACCGTCCCGGCGTCGCCGCGACTGTGTTCACCAAGATGGCAGACGCCCACGTCAACGTCGACATGATCATCCAGAACGTCTCCGAGCAAGGGCTGACCGACATCTCCTTCACGGTGCCGAAGACGGACCTGCCGCGGGCGCGCAGAGCGGTCGAAGAGGTCGTTGCAGAGCTCGGCGCGCGGACGTGGGCCGTCGACGAGTCGATCGCGAAGGTGTCGCTGGTCGGCGCGGGGATGAAGACGCACCCGGGCGTGGCGGCGAAGATGTTCAGCGTGCTCGCGGACGCGGGCGTGAACATCGACATGATCTCGACCTCGTCGATCCGCATCTCGTGCGTGATCGAGGCGGACAAGGTCGAGCAGGCCGTGCGCGCACTGCACAGCGGCTTCGGGCTCGACGCGGACATGATCACCGCCGAAGTGTCGCCGGGTTGCGGGGAGGGTTCGTAGATGGCCTGGAGCAAGCCGATGCCGGCCCAGCCCGTCGTCGCCGTCGCGGGCGCTACCGGAGCGGTGGGCGCAGAGATGCTCGCCGTGCTCGAGCAGCGGGGCTTCCCCGCCAAGGAGGTCCGGGCGCTCGCCTCGGCCCGGTCGGCGGGCACGCGTCTGCGGTTCCGCGGCGAGGAGGTCGAGGTCGCAGAGCTGACGGAGTCATCGCTCGAGGGCGTGGACATCGCGCTGTTCTCGGCGGGCGCGTCGGTGAGCAAGCAGTTCCGCGACGCGGTCACGGCTTCCGGCGCGGTCATGATCGACAACTCGTCCGCCTTCCGGGTGGAGCCGGACGTGCCGCTCGTGGTCCCGGAGGTGAACGCAGAGGCCGCGTTCACGCACAGCGGCGTCATCGCCAACCCGAACTGCTCCACGATACAGATGGTGGTCGCGCTTGCTCCGCTCGAGCGGCTCGCCCGCATCAAGCGGGTCGTCGTCGCCACCTACCAGGCGGCGAGCGGCGCGGGGCAGGCGGCGATGCAGGAGCTCTACGACCAGACGAAGGACTTCCTCGAAGGCCGCCCGATCGTCCCGCAGCGCTTCGCGCACAGGATCGCATTCAACTGCATCCCGCACATCGACGTGTTCTTGGAGGACGGCTCGACGAAGGAAGAGTGGAAGATGGTCGTGGAGACGCGCAAGATCATGGGAAGGCCCGATCTCGCCGTCGCCGCGACCTGCGTCCGGGTTCCGGTGCTTAGGTGCCACTCGGAGGCGGTGGCGGTCGAGTTCGAATCACCGGTCGATCCGGCCGACGCCCGCGCAGCGCTCAAGCAGGCGCCGGGCGTGACGGTGCTCGATGATCCGCAGGGCAACGAGTATCCGATGCCCGCGGCGCTCGAGGGGACGGACGACGTGTACGTCGGCCGCATCCGGCGCGACGAGAGCGTGCCGCACGGTCTCCAGATGTGGGTCGTGGCCGACCAGCTGCGCAAGGGGGCGGCGCTGAACGCGGTGCAGATAGCCGAGCTGCTCGTGGCGCGTTAGTATTGCGCTAGCAGCACGGCTGTGCGAGGAGGAGTCCATGGCAGAAGCCACCATCCTGATCGTCGAGGATGACCAGACGATCGCCCGGTTCGTGCAGCTCGAGCTCGAGCACGCGGGCTACGAAGTCCTGCGAGCGAGCGAGGGGTCGACTGCGATGGACATGCTGGCGGAGCGCGACGTGGACCTCGTCATCCTGGACCTCATGCTGCCCGGGGTGGACGGGTTGGACGTGGCCCGCTTCATCCGCAAGAAGGGCATGGACGTTCCGATCCTGATGCTGACTGCGCGGGCCGAGACGCACGACGTGGTGCTCGGCTTCGAGGCCGGGGCAGACGACTACCTGCGCAAGCCCTTCGAGATCCCGGAGCTGCTCTCGAGGGTCCGCGCGCTGCTCAAGCGTACGAAGTCGCGTCAGGATTCGCGCTACGAGGCGTCCGGCGTCGCCATCGACCTCGAGAAGCGTCAGGCGACGCTCCATGGAGAGCCGCTCAACCTCACGGGCAAGGAGTTCGACCTGTTGGCCTACCTCGTGGCCAACGCGGGCAGAGTCGTCTCGCGGGACGAGATCTTCGAGGCGGTCTGGGGAGGTCAGCCGCTCTCCGAGAGCAACGTCATCGAGGTGTTCGTGTGCCATCTGCGCACGAAGATCCGCGACAAGGAAGCGAAGATCATCCAGACGATTCGCGGCGTGGGCTATTTCTTCGCACGGGGATAGATGCGTCTGAAGTCGATACGGGCCCGCGTCCTGTACCTTGCCTGCGTCTTCGCGGCGCTGCTCGTGGGAAGCGTCACGCTCGTGACGTACTTCGTCATGGCGGGAAGCATGGCCGACTCAGCGGAGGCGACGGCGTCGCACCTGTCAGACTCGACGGCCGAGATAGCGCGGCGCGTCGTCGCAGACGTCGTGCGCGATTCGGGCGATGCTCCCATACCTGGGACGGCTGCAGCGGCGGCTATGACGCAGACAGTGCAGGAACGCCTCCCCGCGGTGCTAGAGCCGGCCGTCCAGACGGTCGAGGGCGCTGAGCTTTCGGTTTGGGTCTCCGAAGGCTCGCGCAGCGAGCTGCGCCGGGTGTGGCCTGAATCACCGCCGGCTGGTGCGCCGAGGGTCCCGGAAGCGGCCGCAAGGGCCGGGTCCGAGGGCCGCGCCGTGCTGGAGTCGGTCGGCGAGCGAGGCTTCTTGGCGGGCTTCCTGACGAAGGCCGACCTCGCGACCCACGTCGCGTACGTGCCGGTCGAGATGCCGTCTGGCGGTTTCGCAGTGCTTGAGGTGGCGTACGACCCGGTGCGCGAGGAACGCGTGCTCGACGACGCGCGCCAGCCGATGATCGCGGTGGGGGCGTTCGCGCTCGTGCTGGCAGTGCTGATGATGCAGATCGTGATGGGCTGGGTGCTGTCGCTCGTAGAGGAGATCCGGCGGGCCGCGGACTCCATCGACGCTGGCCAGCTGGACGTGCGGCTGCCAGAGAGCGGCGAGCACGAGATCTCGGATCTCGCACGCTCGCTCAACGCGCTCATCGACCGGCTCAAGAAGCGGGCAGACGCCCAGACGCGGTTCGTGGCGGACGCTTCGCACGAGCTCGCCACGCCGGTCGCCGGCATACGCGGCTACGTCAACATCTTGCGAGCGTGGGGCGCCGGAGACCCGGAGATGCGTGAGGAAGCCATCGCTGCCATCGACCGCGAGTCCCGCCGCATGGCCAAGCTGTGCGCAGACCTGCTCGCGATGATCCGGAGCGAAGAGATCTTGGAGTTCAAGCACGTTCGGTACGACATCAACGCAGTGGCCCGCGAGGTGCTGGCGAACGCCGCCACGCGGTACATGGACAAGAACCTCGAGTTCGCGGGCCCCGACGAAGGGCCGCTGACGCTGTGGGGAGACCCGGACCGCATCGAAGAGGCGCTCGGGATCATCGTCGACAACGCCTGCAAGTACACGCCGGCCGGCGGGAGGGTGCAAGTCAGCACGCGGCGCCACAAGGACCGGATCGTCGTAGAAGTGAGCGACACGGGCATCGGGATCCCCGAAGAGGACCTGCCCAACATCTTCGAGCGCTTCTACCGGAGCGACGCATCCCGCTCCAAGGAGACGGGCGGGTTCGGGCTCGGTCTGTCCATCGCGAAGCACATCGTGGACGCGAGCGGCGGCATGATATGGGCGCGCAGCAAGCTCGGCTCGGGAACGACCTTCATCATCTCGCTGCCGCGGAACAAAGCGAAGGGGGCGAGCGAGTGAGGACGGGGAAGCGCCGGGAGCCGGACGGCGCCGAGGACGTGCGCGGACTGCTTGCTACGAGCAGGCGGCGGTCCCGCTACGTGACGCAGGCGGGCCTCATCGCTGCCCTGTACGCGGTCGCGACGATCCCGGTCATCCAGAACCCGCTCACCTACGGCCCGATCCAGCTGCGCGTGTCCGAGGCGCTCACGGTCTTGGCGCTGTTCACTCCCGCCGCGATCCCCGGCTTGACGATCGGGTGCGCGGTGGCGAACGGAGCGATGGTCGCCCAGTTCGGCCCGACGGCGCTGCTGGACGTGGTGTTCGGGTCCCTTGCGACCTTCCTCGGCGCCGTGTGGACGTACCGCCTTCGGCGCCGTCCAGCGATCGCGCTGCTCGGGCCCGTCGTCGCGAACGCGTTCATCGTGGCCGCGTACCTCCCGATCGTGCTGGCCGCAACCGGCCTGTACGACCAAACGGTGCTCGGCGTCCGCATCGCGGACTCGTGGCTGTGGATGTACGCGTTCGGCGTCGTCACCGTCGGGGCAGGCGAGCTCGTGGCCGTCTACGTCATCGGCGGCCTGCTGGCGCTCGCGTTGCGGCTGTCCGGCGCGGCGCGTATCGTGGAACGATAGACGAGGTGCGTGAGGGGGCGAAGTGCGAGGGGAGTCGGACGGGACCGCGGTGAGCGAGGCGGCTGAGCGCCAGCCGCTCATCGGCCACCGGAAGGCGACGTGCACCGAGTGCTGGGGCTGCGTGCGGGTCTGCCCGGTGCGTGCGATCCGTGTCGTCGACGGCCGTTCGGAAGTGATCCAAGAGAAGTGCGTGGCGTGCGGGCTGTGCGTCGGCGAGTGCGGAGCGGCCGCCCACCAGGTCCGAGACGACACCCCGGCGGTCTGGGACTTGCTGGCCAGCCGGCGCACGGTCGTGGCGCTTCTCGCCAGCGAGTTCATCGCAGCCATGCACCCGATGACCCCGCTCGCGGTCGAGCGGGCGCTCGCCGGGCTCGGTTTCGCGTCGGTCGAGACCGCGGCGCTCGGAGAAGAGATCGTCGCGATGGAGTATCAGCGGGCGTATGCCCGAGAGGCGTCGCTGTTCCTCATCCGGTCGACGTGCCCGGTGGTCGTCGAATTCGTGCGGAAGTACCATCCGGCGTTGGCTCCCGCGCTCGCTCCCATCGTGCCTCCGTACGTGGCGCAGGCTCGCCTGATCCGGTCTCTGTACGGCGACGACGTCGCGATCGTGTACGTCAGCCCGTGCTACGCGCGCAAGGACGAGGTCTACGACGAGGAGTTCGGAGGCGCCATCGACGCGGCGATCGACTTCACCGAGCTCAAGCGGATGATCGCCGAGACCGAGCGGAGCGTTCAGCGCGGCGTGTCGCAGGTCACCCCGACGGCCCGCCCCAGGATCCTCAAAGAGGTGTCGCTCACCGACGGCTTCCCGCGCGAGACGATCGACGGCTGCTTCCCCGGAGACGGCGAGGTGCAGGTCGTCAGGGGCCTTCCGGTCCTCGACCGGCTGTTGCGCGCCATCGCGGCAGGAGACACGGCGCCGACCTTGATCGACGCTCTCAACTGCGAAGGCTGCATCGACGGGCCGGCGGTCAACCCGGGCATGTCGCTGTTCGCCAAGCGCAACGTCGACCGCGCATCGCGAAACGCTGTCGGCGTGGCGACGGTGAGCACGAAGACGCTCGTGGAAGTGCTGCCCAAGGTCGACCTCGTCCGCTCCTTCCGGCCCTCGCCGGTGCACGTGCCGCGTCCGTCGCCCGCCGTCGTGGACGCGCTGCTCGCGGAAGCGGGCTTCGCCTCGCGAGCGGAGACGCCCGACTGCGGCGCGTGCGGCTACCCGACGTGCGTCGAGCACGCCGAGGCCATCTTCCGAGGAGAGTCCAGCTGGGAGATGTGCTTCCCGCTGCAACGGCGGCGCCTCCGCAGCGCGGAAGAGGCGGTCAGCGCGCTCGTGACCGTGGACGAGGGCACCGGCGTGTGGAACGCTCGGGCGTTCGACGAGCGGGTCGCGCTCGAGGTCGCGCGGTTCGCCCGGTACGGCACGCCGCTGTCGCTCGTGCTGCTCGACGTCGACGGGTTCGGGGCTGTCAACGACCTGGTCGGCGAGCGCGGGGGAGACGCCGTCTTGCGGCAGCTCGCGGAGCTGCTCGCGCAGAACGTGCGCTCGACGGACATGGTCGCGCGCGTGCGGGGAGACCAGTTCGCCGTGCTGTTGCCCGGCGTGGGGAAGACTGCTGCGTTCGCGGTGGCGGAGAAGCTGCGGACGCTCATACGGGAGCGGAGTTTCGAGGCGGACGGGTATACAGGTGACGTCCGGTTGACCGCGTGCGCCGGCATCGCCGCCGCGCACAGCGGCACGATCGAGGGCGACGACCTCGTGGAAGCCGCCGAGCAGGCACTCAAGGCGGCGACGATCGAGGGGCCTGACCGGGCGCGGATCGCTCCGTCTGGCTAGGAGGCAGCGGCATGCGCGAGGCCGACCTTTGGGAACCCGCCGAAGGCGGTGGCGTGCGTTGCCTCTTGTGCCCCCACGGCTGCCGCATCGCCGACGGCGGGGCTGGCATCTGCGGCATCCGGCGCAACCGGGATGGACGGCTCGTCGCGGAAAGCTACGGCGCCGTGTCCTCGATCGCCGTCGACCCCATCGAGAAGAAGCCGGTCTTCCACTACAAGCCGGGGACGCGGGCCCTTTCGCTCGGCAGCGTCGGGTGCACCATGCGGTGCCTCCACTGCCAGAACTGGTCGATCAGCCGCGCGAAGATCGAAGACGGGGGCGTCAGGCGGGTCGAGCCGGCGGACGTGATCGCGATCGCCCGCGCCGAGTTCTGCGAGGGCATCGCGTTCACGTACAACGAGCCCGTGATCTGGGCCGAGTTCGTGCGCGACACCGCGTCGCTGGCGCGCGACGCAGGGATCTACACCGTCATGGTGACCAACGGCTACGTCACGGAGGCGGGCCTCGACTACCTCGGTCCCGTCATCGACGTGTGGCGCGTCGACGTGAAGGGTTTCGACGACGAGACCTACAGGCGCCTGTGCAAGGTGCGCTCGATACGCCCGGTGCTCGACGGCGCCGACAGGGCCAAGGAGCGCTGGGGGATGCACGTCGAGGTGGTGACCAACGTGATCCCGTCCGTCAACGACTCAGAGGAAACCGCGAGGAGCATCGCCCGTTGGATCCGGGAGAGCCTCGGCCCGAAGACGCCGTGGCACGTGACGCGGTTCTTCCCGTACCTGGAGCTCTCGCACCTGCCGCCGACGCCGATCGAGACGCTGCGCCGCTTCCGGGGCATCGGCAAAGAAGAGGGGCTGCAGTTCGTCTACCTCGGCAACGTCTCTGAGCCAGGAGGCGAAGACACCGTGTGTCCGCGGTGCGGCGCGGTCGCCATCGAGCGGGACGGGTATCGCATCGTCAGCCGGGCGACAAGCGACGGCTCGTGCGCCGCGTGCGGCGAGCCGCTCGGCGTGATCGAGTGAGGAGCGGCATGGACGAGGGAACGACATCCGGGGTGGTCCCGCGGATCCTGGTCTTCTACGACTACGCTTGACCGTTCTGCTTCGTGGACCAGTTCCGGTTCCTGAAGTTGCGCGAAGAGATGCAGGTGGAGCTCGTCGGAGTCCCGTTCGAGCTCAGGCCGGACATGCCAGCGGAGGGTCTGTCGGCGTCGCGAGACGGCCTCGGGCATTCGCAGCGCGTCGAGGAGCGGCTGATCCAGTTGGCTGCCAAAGAGGGGGAGCGGATGGTGCTGCCAGACCTCATACCCAAGACGCACGACGCGATGGCGCTCGCCGAGCTGGGCCGCGACAAGGGCGAGGAGGTGTTCTGGCCGCTGCACCTCGACATCTTCCGCGAGTATTTCGTGCACGGCCGTGACATCGGCGATCGCGAGGTCTTGGCAGCCGTCGGCGAGAAGCACGGCTTCGACCGCGGGGAGATGGACGAGGTCTGGGACACAGGGCGGTACGACGAGCGCTTGCATCAGTTCCGGCACCTCGCGCTGCATCTCGGTATCCGGGAGACGCCGTCTGCGCTCATCTGCAACGAGCTCCTCATCGGCTCCCGGCCGTACGCCGTCATCCGTGAAGCCGTCCAGCGCTGCCTCGTGCGTCCGGAGACCATCGAGCAGGCGGACTGAGCGGATTCGAGCCGGCGCTCCGCACGCGGTATCATTGAGGCCGCTGCGATACCGAAGCCACGAGACGGAAGGTGCGGCGTTGGAACCGTGCGTCATCATCCCTACGTTCTGGACTCGCCGACGGCCCCGCGCGTCGGACGACGGCCCATTCCAGTACGACCATCCGACGCCCATCGACCAGGACGGGACGCTGCCTGATTGCCTGCGGTCCCTCGAGTCCGTCGAGGGGCTCGGCCGCGTCGTGCTCATCGTCGCCGCCACGCACGAGTCCGTGGAGCACGCAGCAGAAGACCGCGTCCGCGAGATCCTCGCGGATTTCCCCGAGCTCGACGCGCTCGTCGTCGGCCCGGCGGAGATGGGATCGCTCCACAGGCGCATGGAGCAGCTGGAGTTCGCCGACGTGCTCGACGGCGTGAGCCTCGGGAGCTACGGCGCCGTGCGCAACGTGGGCCTCATGGTCGCCGCGACCCTCGGGAGCGACCTGGTGGTGTTCGTGGACGACGACCAGGTCGTCACCGACCCGGCGTTCCTTGTGCGTGCGCAGGAAGGCGTGGGTGAGCAGACGGGCAAAGGCAAGCGCGTGCTCGCGAAGAGCGGCTACTACACCGACGAGCAGGGACGCTACCAGTTCGCGAGCGACGCCCCGTGGTACGACATGTTCTGGCGTCAGGACGAGGCCTTCACGGAGGCGCTGGGAGCAGTCGCGCGCCCGCCGCGCATCACGCCGAGCACCGTCGCGATGGGCGGCTGCCTGGCGCTGCACCGGGACCTCTACTGCACGGTGCCGTTCGACCCGTGGGTGTCGCGCGGCGAGGACATCGACTACGTGATCAACGTGCGCATGCACGGAGGCGACGTGTTCTTGGACGGCGAGTGGTCGGTCATCCATCAGCCGCCGAAGGTGCCGAGCGAGGCGGCCGCGTTCCGTCAAGACGTGTTCCGGTTCATCTACGAGCATCGCAAGCTCGAGTTCTCGAAGTCGCAGGTCGACTTGCGGCAAGTCACCCCGGAGTCGCTGATGCCGTACCCGGGGCCGTTCGTGGAGGGCTCCGTGGTTTGGAGGGCCCGCGTGACGGCCGTGTTGCGCGCGCTTGCGGGCAAGGAGCCGGCGAAGTACCTCGAGATCGCTCGCAGCAGCGTGAAGCGGGCCAACGAGTACGCGCGCGACCACTGCGAGCGGTACTTCGCGTTCCAGCGCCGGTGGCCGCTGCTGATGGACCGGCTTTGGGAGGACATCCCGCTCAAGACGCTGTTCACCGGCGAGCGGCGCGTCGACAGAAGCGCGATCACCGGCCGGTTCCCCGTGGTCCCGCCGGAGCGATGAACCTGGCCAGGACCGCTGCCGCGATCGCCATCGGGGCCGTTTCCGGCGTGCTGTCTGGGGCCTTCGGCATCGGCGGCGGCATCGTCACGACGCCCGCGATCAGGCTGATCCTGCGCGCGCCAGCCCTCGTGGCGGTGGGGACGCCGTTGCCGGTCATCCTCCCGGGCGCGCTCACGGGCGCGTGGACGTACGCGAAGCGCGGGCTCGCGGACGTGCGCTCGGGCGTCACGATCGGCTTGGTCGGCGCCGCCGCGTCGGTCCTCGGGGCGCTCGGAAGCGCCGCCGCAGGAGGCACGGCCGTCATGCTGGTCACCGCAGCGCTCATCCTCTACGTAGCTGGCGACACGCTCCTCTGGACTGTGCGGGAGGCATCGGTTTCGCCGCGGCAGGATGCGGCGGAGCCGAGGCTCGCGCAGCTCGCGGCGGTGGGTGCCGCCGCAGGGCTGTACTCCGGGTTCCTCGGGCTTGGCGGCGGCTTCGTCATCGTCCCGCTGCTCGTCCGGTGGCTCAAGTTCGAGACGAAGCGCGCCATCGGCACGAGCCTCGTGGCGGTCGCGGTGCTCGCAGTGCCGGGCAGCGTCGCCCACTACGCGCTCGGGCACGTTGACCTGGCGCTTGCTGCCGGCCTCGTGCTCGGCGTCGTCCCCGGCGCGGCTGCAGGGTCACGCTTGACCATCTTGGCCAAGGAGGCGACGGTGCGGTACGCGTTCGCCGCCATGCTCGTGTGCGTCGCGGTGTGGCTGGCCGCCGGGGAGCTGGTCTCGCGATGATCATGGGTGCTCACGCGCTCAGGACGGCCGGCGAGCGCGACTTAGCGCGGGTCTGGGCGTACGCCCGGCAAGACGGCGTGTTCGACTCGCTGGACGATCTGCGCCGGGCGTGGTCGAACGCGCCGTGGACGGTGCAGGTGAGCGACGCAGGCGACGCGGCGATACTGGGGCGCTGGCGCGACCACCTGCCCCTGGTGGCGGTCACAGCGCTGTGGAGCGCTGAGCGGAGCATACCCTCGCACATGGCGGCGCTGCGGGCGGTGGCGCGTGCGCAGGGGTTCGAAGACCTCATCAGCCCGTTCGTCGCAGAAGGGCAGGAGGGGCCGTACCAGAAGGCCGGGATGCGCGTGGTGCACACGGGCGTGACCCTCGGGTTCGCCCATCGCAAAGAGGTCGAGAGGCACGAGCCGTGCGGCATCGAGATCCAGGTGGCGGACGAAGCCGTGCTGGAGCCTCTGTTGGCCGTCGACATCCTCTGCTTCAGCGACTTCTGGCGCTACGACGTCCGCCTCATGCGCGAGTTCCTATCCACGGACCGCGTGACCGTCGCGAGACGAGGCGGGGCGGTCGTAGGGTACGCTATGTGCAGGGTGGACCGTGGGCATGGAGTGATAGGGCGTCTCGCCGTCGTGCCGGCCGAGCGCGGGCGGGGCGTGGGAGCCGCGCTGCTGTCAGACGCCTTGCGGTATCTCTGCAGGCAGGGCGTCCACCGCACGGTGCTGTACACGCAGGCGGAGAACGAAGCAGCGCAGCGCCTGTACGCCCGGTTCGGGTTCGAGCCGGTCGGCCCGCGCAAGCACCTGCTCGCGTTCTCGCACATCGACACTGAGAAGGGCGCAGGATGTTGCACCTGAGGCGAGCGCTGATCATCGACGCCGCGCTGTTCATCGCGACGAGCGCCATCGGCGTCGTCGCGGTCGCGTCGGTCTTGGGCGGCGTGTCGCGCCCCGTGTCGATCGTCGCAGTCGCCGGGCTGATCGTGATCGCGGTCGGCTCGGTCGTCGCTCGGGTCCTCACGCGGCCCGACCACATCCGGGCGATGCAGTCGCATCAGATCCTCGAGATCGCATCCAGGAGCTTGGCGCACATGCGTCGCGGCCTCGACCGCGACACCGCTCCGGCCGTCTGCCGGCTGGCCCTCGAGGAAAGCGATGCCGCAGCAGTCGCGATCACCGACCGCACGACCGTGCTCGGCTTCGCCGGGCTCGGCGAGGACCACCACCAGCCTGGCGGCCCGATCATGACGAGAGCGACGAAGGAGGCCATCGAGCACGACGAGCACAGGATCCTCTCCACGCGCGAGGACATCGGTTGCCCCGTCAAGGGCTGCTACCTGCGGGCGGCGATCGTCGTGCCCCTGCACGTCCGCGGCGAAGTGGTCGGCACGCTGAAGTTCTACTACACGACCCCGCGTCTGCTGAACGAGACGCAGGTCACGATGGTCGAGGGGCTCGCGCGTCTGCTCTCGACGCAGCTGGAGCTCTCGGAGCTGGAGCGGCAGACGCAGCTCGCGTGCCGCATGGAGCTCAAAGCGCTGCAGGCGCAGATCAATCCGCACTTCCTGTTCAACACTATCAACACGATCGCGGCGCTCATCCGGACCGACCCGCCTCGGGCGAGAGAGCTGCTGCGGGAGTTCGCGCGGTTCTACCGTCGGACGCTCGAGGAGAACGAGGACCTCGTGCCGCTTGAGCGCGAGATCGAGTACGCGCGCAGCTACATGCGCTTCGAGCAGGCCCGCTTCGGCGACCGCATCAGGGTGGTCGAGGACGTGGAGCCTGGGTTGGAGCGGTTCATGGTCCCCGCCTTCATCGTCCAGCCGCTCGTCGAGAATTGCGTGCAGCACGCGCTGATGCCGGACCGGCCGCTCACGATCTGGCTCACTGCGTGCTCGAGCGCGGGCGGGGTGGAGATCACCGTACGGGACGACGGGGCAGGCATGCCGCCCTCTGAGCTCGCGCGCGTGCTCGAGTCCGGCGTGGGCCGCGGTCTTGGCATCGCGCTCAAGAACGTGCACGATAGGGTGCGCGGGCACTTCGGTCCGGGCAGCGGACTGTCCATCGAAAGCGTGGAAGGCCAAGGGACGACCGTGACCGCTCGCTTGGTTCCGAGGACGGAAGGGGAGGCAGATGGGGCTGATCAAGGCGCTCGTGGTCGATGACGAGGCGCCTGCGCGCTCCGAGCTCCGGTACCTCCTTGAAGAAGCGGGCGGGGTCGAGGTGATCGGCGAGGCCTCGAACGCGCAGGAAGCGCTGCAGCTCATCCGGGCCATCCCGTACGACGTGGTGTTCCTGGACATCGACATGCCCGGCATCTCCGGCATGCAGCTCGCCGAGGCGCTTTCGCAGGCCGAGCGGCCGCCCGCGGTCGTGTTCGTGACTGCCCACAGCGAGCACGCCGTCAAGGCGTTCGAGGTCGCTGCGGTCGACTATCTCGTCAAGCCGGTGGAGCTGAGGCGGCTGCAAGCCGCCGTCGCCCGCCTGCGCCCCGCCGAGGAGGCGCCGGTCCGCGTGGAGCGGATTCCCGTCGAGAAGGGCGGCAGGAAGCTCCTGATCCAGGTGCAAGACATCTACTACGTGATGGCCAAGGACGACTACTCGTACATCTTCACCGAGAACGAGCGGTTCCTCTCGACGATGTCGCTCGCGCAGCTCGAGGCGCGTCTGGAGCCGCAAGGGTTCTTCCGGGTGCATCGGCGGTTCGTCGTGAACCTCGCGCAGGTGCGGGAGGTGGTGCCGATGTACGGCGGGACGATGATGCTCACGCTCAAGGACGCGGCGGGCACGCAGGTGCCGGCTTCCCGCCGCCGCGTGCCGGCGCTCAAGAAGGCTCTCGGGCTGTAACGTGCGGATCGGCGTCATCTCAGACACGCACGGCGTGCTGCCGGCAAGCGTCCGTGCCGCGTTCGAGGGGTGCGAGCGCATCGTACACGCGGGAGACGTCGGCTCGCTCGACGTGCTGCGGGAGCTCGAGGCGATCGCGCCCGTGACCGCGGTCGTGGGCAACACCGATCCGTGGGGGATTGCCGGGCTGCTCGACAAGGTGGCGCGACTGGAGCTGGGCGGCGTATCGATCGTGGTCGCGCACCACCTCGAAGACGCCGTGCGTCTCCACAGGGCATCGCCCGCCGACGTCCTGGTCTTCGGGCACACCCACGTGCCGCACGTCGAGGACCGCGACGGGGCGCTGCTCCTCAATCCGGGCTCCGCCGCGCGTCCTCGCCACGGCGCGCGCCCGACCGTCGGCCTGCTCGAGGTGGCCGCTCGCCCCGCCCGCGCGCGCATCGTCGAGCTCTGAGACCGGCCGCGCTGTGCCGGCGTCGCCGGTGAGCGGCTTTCGTCCGTAGACGAACGGCATGCCGCGCACGGGCACGTCCATGACCCTCCGCTCGCCGTCCGCTCCCGTCCGTCTGCCGACAGCCGCTCGCCGCACGCCGCAGCCTCGACCCGTCCTCCTCGCCCCAGCGGTACGGTTGCCGCAGGCACCGCGCACGACGCGCGGGCTGAAAGGAGGAGGTGAACCGGATGAAGGTCTGCATCAAAGGGTCGGCCGAGGACATCAAGCTCGGCGACATCCAAGAGGTGTGCCACGAGATTGACAAGATCCTGCTGCCGACCGACGGTTCGGAACCCGCGATCGCGGCGACCGAGTACGCCGTCATCCTCGCGAAGACCTTCGGCGCGAAGGTCAAGGCGATCTTCGTGGACACCGGCCTCGAGGCCCTCGAGTACCCGGAAGAGGTCATGAACGAGGACGTCTTCGAGGGCGTCCACCCGTCCGTGAAGGGGCTCGTCATCGCGAAGACGATGTGCGAGCGCAACGGGGTCGAGTGCGAGGTCGAGGTCGTCAAGGGAGGCGTGGCGAAGCGGATCGTCGCCACCGCCGTCGAGTGGGGCGCGGACATGATCGTCTGCGGCGACACGGGCCGTACCGGCCTGAAGCGCATCGCACTCGGAAGCGTCGCCGAGACGGTCGTCAAAGGCTCGCCCATCCCTGTCCTCGTGGTGAAGGCCGAGTAAGGCCGCGCGGAGCAAAGGAGGTGTTCACGATGACGGATACGACAGCACGCGCGACCGGTGCTCCGAAGGTCGCACACGTGCGGCACGGCGAGCACGTCGACACGATCGAGAGCGTCGACGCCGTGTTCCGCGAGCAGCGCAAGCTCTCGTTCACGTACGGAGCGATCTTCTTCGCAGTCACGCTCGCCATCCCGGCGTCGTCGGTGTGGTGGGAGGCGTGGTACGCCAAGCCGATCTGGGGCGGGTTCACGGCGAACTACCTGTTCGTCTCGCTGCTGTACTACGTCTTCCTCTGGGTGATGGCTTGGACGTACTCCAAGCAGGCAGACAAGCTGGACGAGAGGCTCGCGCACATGGCGGATGAGATCGCGGCGCGCAGCCAGGAAGAGAAGGGGGCGTAAGCATGAACACGTTCGCAATCGCCCTCGTGGTCGTCCTGATCCTGTTCACGATCGGGCTTTCGATCTTCTCCCGCAGGTTCACGCGCACCACGGCCGACTTCTACCTGGCTGGCCGGAAGGTCGGCTCGTTCTCGAACGCGTCGGCGATCTCAGGCGACTACCTTTCGGCGGCGTCCTTCCTCGGCGTTGCTGGTGCGGTGTACGCGTCCGGCCTCGACGGCGTGTGGTATGCCGCAGGTTTCGCAGGCGGCTTCATGGTCGTCGTGCTCTTCATCGCTTCGGCGCTTCGGCGCTTCGGCGAGTACACGGTCGCCGACTTCGCGTACGGCCGGTTCGGCAGCGACCGGATCCGGCTGATAACCGTGCTCGCGGTCCTTCTCACCTCGCTGTTCTACATGGCGCCCCAGATGTTCGGCGCGGGCACGACCTGGCAGGTGCTCGTGGGCAAGGGCATCTTCGGTATGGAGCCCTACACGTCGGGCGTCGTTGTGGTCGCGGCGATCATGGCGTTCTACGTCGGCATGGGCGGCATGAAGGGCACCACGCTCAACCAGATCTTCCAGTTCTGGTGGCTGTGGTTCGCGATGTTCCTCGTCGTCGCGTTCGCCTTCGGCAACGGCTTCAGCTACCCGAAGGCGCTGGCTGACGCCTCGAAGGATCCGATCGTCGACACCAAGGCGATGACCGTCGCTGAGCTGACCACGCCGAACCCGGCGACCGGGAAGACGCCTCTGGAGGCCGCCAAGACGGTCATGACGCCCGAGGAGTATGCCAAGGTCGAGGAGGCCGTGGCGTCCAACGCCGAAGGCAAGATCGCGGTCGCGCTGCCCTCGAAGAACAAGCTGCACGAGCTGCGCGCCATGCTCTTCCGCGAGCCGGGGCATCGCTACAACAAGTTCGACCAGTTCTCCATGGTGCTGGCGCTCGTGCTCGGCACCGCCGGTCTGCCGCACATCCTGAACCGCTACTACACGAACCCGTCGGGATCCGCGGCGCGGCGGTCCACCTTCTGGGTGCTCGTGTTCATCGGAACCTTCTACATCATGGCTCCGATAGCGGGTCTCGCTGGCCTGGGCTTCATCCAGCAGCACCTCGCGAACGGTGGCACGATCGCGGCAGCGAATGTCCACGGCCACCTCGTCAAGCCGGACCAGGTCATGCCGACGCTGGCGAACATCCTCGGCGGCCAGGCGCTGCTCGGCGTGGTCTCTGCGGGCGCGTTCGCCGCGATGTTCTCGACCATCGGTGGCCTGCTGATCGCCGCGGCCTCCGCTGTCGGGCACGACGTGTACGAGAAGTACATCAACCCGAACGCGAGCGAGGCTAAGCGCGTCATGGTGGGCAAGGTCTCGGTGCTGTTCTTCGCGACGCTCGCGTTGCTCATCGGCCTGGCGATCCCGAAGTTCGGCCTCGATCAGGCCTACCCGGCGCTCATCGCCATGATGGTGACCTGGGCGTTCTCGGTCGGCGCGTCCGCCTTCGTGCCGATGCTGCTCACCGGCATCTGGTGGAAAGGCACGACGGAGCGCGGCGCGACCGCTGGCATCGTGGTCGGACTGGGCAGCTCGATCGCGTTCATCTTCCTGAACATCTTGCAGACGCTCGGGAAGATCCCGAAGGAAGGCGTGATCGGGTTCCTGGGCTCGCTGACCTTCCCGGTGCTGTTCACATTCCCGCTCGCGTTGCTTACCATCATCGTGGTGAGCAAGCTCGACGGGCAGCTGCCCAAGAACGTCGACGAAATCTGGATGCGCATCCACGGCACGGCGCACGAGAGGCACGAGCGCGACCTGGGTCTCGACAAGGTCGGCGGTCTGCTCGGCACCAAGAGCCACTAGAAGCGAGAGGATCCGCGGGCTCTACCCCCAGGGAGCTCGCTGGAGTCCAGGCGCCGGTCCCTCGAAGAGCATCGAGGGGCCGGCGTCCTCACGTCAGGGCCGCAGCGATGTCCTGGGCGAGCGCGCCGAATGCGTCCGCGGCGCCGGTCGGCAGGTCGAGGCGCAATACGCGTCGGCCGTGCGCGGCGAGGGTGGCCAGGTCTCCCTCCGCTTGCGCCCGGTGCAGGGCGGCGAGCGTGTAGCGCTCTCCTGGGACGATGAAGTCGGTGCGGTCGCGGGCAGTGACGAGCAGGAACACGCCGGTGTTCGGGCCGCCCTTGTGGAGCTGCCCGGTGGAGTGGAGGTACCGGGGGCCGAGCTCGAGGCAGACGGGGAGGCCCGTTGCCCTCTCGATCGCCGAAGCCGTCCGCTCGAAGGGCTCGAGGTAGGCTCGCTCGTCGGGGGCGTACACCAACAAGGCCAGGTAGTCCTCCGCCCGAGCGCTCGCGAGCCAGGCGCGCACAGCGTCGATGCGGCTCGCGGGGAGCGGATCCGGCGCGGCGAGACCGCCTGCGAAAGTCGCCCACGTGCCGTCGAGGTCGCAGCAAGCGCGGGGCGCTGAGGCGGCTCCTGCCAAGATGTCCGCCGTCGCCCGTTTGGCTTCCGCGACGTTCGGCTCGTCGAACGGGTTGACGCCGAGCAAGAAGCCGGCAAGCGCCGTGGCGAACTCCCAGCGGACGAACTCCGCCCCCAAGTCCAGGCCGTCGTCGACGACGAGCTCTACGACGTCGAGCCCGGCGTGCAGGGCCTCCTCGACCCACGACGCGAGCGCCGAATCCGCGCGCAACCGCACGACGGCGTAGAGCCGCCTGCCGCCCGAAGACGCGATTTCCGGGGGCTCGACTTCCAGCACGGGCACGACGCCGACGCCGTTCTTGCCGAGCGACTCGGCGATGAGCTGCTCGACCCAGAGCCCGAACGGCCGGAGCGCCGGAGAGGTCACGAGAGAAAGCTTGTCTCTGCCGTCATCGTAGGCGTCTGCGATCCGGGCAGCGAGCAGCGCCCCCGGGTTCTCGGGAGCCTCGTTCTTGCAGGTCGCCTCCATCACCGCGGCACGGGACACGAGGGTTTCGATGTCGATGCCGATCAGCGCAGCAGGCGCCAGCCCGAACAGCGAGAGCGCCGAGTAGCGCCCGCCCACCGTCGGCGGCGCCGAGAGCGTGAGGCGCATCGTCTCCTTCTGGCGCAGCTTCTCGAGCGGCGAGCCGGGGTCGGTGATCACGATGAACCGTCGACCGGCCGCGGGCCTGCCGAGGGCGTCATCGAGCCATCCCCGCACGATGGCGTACAGGGACAAGGGCTCGATGGTGGTGCCGGACTTGCTCGCGACGATGACGAACACGCCGGCCGGGTCGAGCGTCTGCAGCAGCGACGCGAGCGCGATCGGGGAGGTGGTGTCGAGGACGTGCAGACGCGGGTAGCCAGGTGCGCTGCCGATCACGCGCGACAGCACGAGCGGCGCAAGCGAGGAGCCGCCCATCCCGAGCAGAACGACGTCGGTCGCGCCCTCGGACCGTATGGCCTCAGCCAGGTTCCGCAGGAGGGGGAATCTCGCTGAGGCCTTGCTGGCGAGGTCGAGCCACCCGAGCCGCTGCCCGACGGCGATGCGAGCGTCGACGTCGTCGGAGAACAGGCTCGCGTCCCGGGCGGCCAGCCGGGCGACGGCGTCCGCTTCGACGATCCGTTCGAGAGAACCCATGGTGCCTCCTTACCTGGCCGGCCCGTCCTCGATCGGCTCAGGCGCCTCGAACGCCGGCTGCGGCTCCATGCGCGCTACCATCACGCCGCTCGCCACCACCAGCGCGCCACCGAAGGCCGTCAGCGCAGTGACGCGCTCGCCGAGGAACGCCGCGGAGAACAGCACGGCGCTCACGGGCTCAGCGTACGTGAGCATCGCTGCGTGGTCGGCGCGCACGAGGCGCAGTCCTGACAAGAAGAGCATTCCCGTGATGCCCGTGTCCAGCACGCCGAGAGCGGCCACGCCGAGCCAGTCGGTCCCGGTCGACGGCCCATCGAAGAGCACGACGGCGGGCAGCAGCACGACGACGGCGCCGACGTACTCGCCCAGCATATACACCCCGGTCGGGATGCCGCGCATCAAGCGTTTGGCGTTCAGCACGAGCGCGGCATACGTGAAGGCCGACGCGAGCGCCATGCCGGCGCCGAGGATCTCCCTATGGCTGCGGATGCCGAGGTCTCGCGGTCCGACGATCGCGACGACGCCTGCGAGCGCGAGCGCCATCGGCAGCAGCAGCCTGCGGTCGAAGCCCTCGGCGCTCAGCACGGGGGTCAGCGCCGCAACGAGGACGGGGCCCAGGTAGGCGAGCAGCACCGCCACCGCGACCGTCGTGAGCTTGAGCGAACCGAGGTACAGCCCCCAGTTGAGCGCGAGCAAGCACCCCATCGCGATGAGCGCGGCGAACCGGCGGCGAGTCAAGGTCTTCAGCGCTCCCAGCTGCCTGGTGAGCACGAGGTTCGCCAGCGCGACGCCCGCGGCGAACACCACGCGCCAGAACACGATGACCGCCGGGTGCGCGTGCACCATGCGCACGAAGATCGGGATGGTGCCCCACGTCGTGGCGGCGAGAGCGACGCGCGCGAGCCCGGAGACGGACTCGGCCCGGCCCGCCGGCGGCGCCGCGCTTCCGGGTCGTCCGCCCATCAGCAGATCCGGGGGAGCTGCTCCCCGACGAGCATGTCCATCACGCGGGTGGCGCCGAAGGGCGTCTTGACGTGGACCCGCCCGGCCGGCCCCTCGGTCACCTCGCCGATGACGGCGGCGTCCGCCCCGTACGGGGCGCGCCGCATGGCCTCGAGGGCCGCTTCGGCCTGCTCCGCGGGCACGACGGCCACCATCTTGCCCTCGTTCGCGACCTGGAACACGTCGTAGCCGAGCATCTCGCACGCGCCGCGCACCTGCTCGCGGACGGGAACCGCCGTCTCGTCGACGACGATGCCGACGCCCGACGCGCGCGCGAGCTCGTTCAGCGTCGACGCGAGGCCGCCCCGGGTGGGGTCGCGGAAGCACCGCGTGCCGGGCGCGGCGTCGAGCACCGCGTGCACGAGCGCCGCGAGCGGCGCGGCGTCAGAGACGATCTCCGTGGAGAACGCGAGCCCCTCGCGCACTGACACCACCGCGATGCCGTGGTCGCCGAGGGTACCCGAAAGCAGCACGGCGTCGCCGGGCCGGCAGTTCGAGCCGGACAGGTCGAAGCCGTCCCGCACCACGCCGACGCCCGCAGTGTTGACGTACATGCCGTCGCCGTGGCCCTTCTCGACCACCTTCGTGTCGCCCGTGACGATGCGGACGCCCGCCTCGGCCGCCGCGTCGCGCATCGAGGCAAGCACGCGCCGGAGCACGTCGAGCGGCAGACCTTCCTCGAGCACGAAGCCTACCGAGAGGTAGAGCGGGACGGCGCCTGAGGTCGCGACGTCGTTGACGGTGCCGCACACCGCGAGCCGACCGATGTCGCCGCCCGGGAACTCGAGCGGCGTGACGACGTACGTGTCGGTCGAGAAGGCGAGGCGGCCCGCGGGTAGGTCGACCACGCCCGCGTCGTCGAGGCGCTCTAGGGCCTCGTCCCCGAAGTCCTTCACGAAGACCTCTTCGATGAGGTCGCGCATCATGGTGCCGCCGCTCCCGTGGGCGAGCAGTATGCGGTCGTGCTGCATCGGTCGTCCTTTCGCGGTCGTGCCGTCAGCCGGGTCAGGCGCGGCCGTGGTCGGTGTAGCGATAGTACGCCGCGCACGAGCCCTCCGACGACACCATGCAGGGGCCGACGGGATGCTCCGGCGTGCACGCGGTGCCGAACAGACGGCACTGGTACGGGAGCACCGCTCCGCGCAGCACGTCCCCGCACTGGCACCCCTTGTGCTCGCGAGGCTCGGGCGGCTCGACGGCGAAGCGCCGCGAGGCGTCGAAGGCCGCGTACCGTTCCCGGATGGCGAGGCCGGTGCCGGGGATGACGCCGAGGCCGCGCCACTCCGCGTCGCACGGCTCGAACACGTCGTCGATCGCCGCGACCGCGTGCGGATTGCCCTCCGGCGCCACCGCCCGCGTGTACGCGACCTCGATGGCGGCCCGTCCGTCGCGCAGCTGCTCGGCGAGCATCAGGATGCCCTGCAGCACGTCGAGCGGCTCGAAGCCCGTGATGACGCCTGGCACCCCGTACCGCTCCGCCAGGAAGCGATAGGGCTCGGTGCCGATCACCACGGACACGTGGCCCGGCAGGATGAAGCCGTCGATCTCGACGGAAGGGTCGTTCACGAGCGCCTCGAGCGCGATGGGTACGGTCTTGTGCATAGAGAGCACCGAGAAGTTCGCGACGCCGCGCCGCTGCGCCTGCTGGACGGTGATCGCGATCGTGGGTGCGGTGGTCTCGAAGCCGACGCCTAAGAAGACCACCTGCTTGTCCGTCTCGCGCTCGGCGATCTCCAGCGCGTCGAGCGGCGAGTACACGACGCGCACGTCGCGCCCGTCGGCCTTTTCGCGCGCGAGCGACGAGTACGAGCCGGGGACCTTCATCATGTCGCCGAACGTCGCGAGCACGACGCCGGGCTGCCGGGCGATCTCGATGGCCAGGTCGATGTCGGCGTTGCCGGTGACGCACACCGGGCAGCCCGGGCCTGAGAGCAGCGTGACGGCCTCAGGCATCAGGCCGCGGATGCCGTTCTTCGCGATGGCCATCGTATGCGTGCCGCAGACCTCCATGAGCTTCATCGGGCGCGTGGCTGCTGCGTGGATGCGCCGCACCAGGCCCTCGGCCAGGGCGGGGTCGCGGAACGCGGCCGAGAGGTCGGCGCTCACTGCGCGGTCTCCGCCTCGAGCGCTTCGGCCTCGTCCTCGACGATGCCGGCCTCGCGCAGCAGTTCGAGCGTCTCCGCGGCGAACTCCTCCGAGATGACCTCCAACGCGAAGCCAGCGTGCACCAGGACGTGATCGCCGGGTTTGGCATCGGGGACCATGTGCAGGCTCACCCAGCGGGTGACGCCGAGGATCTTGACCTGGGCCATGCCGTTCTCGTTCGGCTCACTGACGATCTGAGCCGGTATCCCGAGGCACATGCGCTCCTCCTTCTCCAGCCGCCCGGTGCCGCGCCCAGGCGACGATCGCTTGCCCGAATGACACCCCGCCGTCATTGACCGGCAAGGCGACGTGCGTGAGGACCCGGAATCCGCGCGCCTCCAGCTCCTCGAGCACGGTCCTCGCCAGGATCCGGTTCATGAACACGCCGCCCGATATCGCGGCCGTCGCAAGGCCGGTGAGGCGGCGCGCCCGTTCGCACGCGTCAACTATAGCCAGCGCCAACCCCCGATGGAAGCGCATCGAGACGATGGGCACAGGGACGCCCTCGGCGAGGTCGTCGAGCACGCCGCGGATCAGAGGCGCGGTGCAGATGACGCCCGTCGTCCACGCGTGGCGGTACGCGCCCGGCTCCTGTTCGTCGGCGAGCGCTTCCAGCTCGATGGCGGCCTGGCCCTCGTACAGCGCGTCGTCGCGCACGCCAGCGAGCGCTGCCACGGCGTCGAATAGCCGTCCTGCCGACGAGGTGAGCGGCGTGTTCAGGCGCCGCTCGACCATGCGCAGCACGACGGCCTCCTCGTCCGGCGAGATGCGCCGTCTGAGCGTCGCGGCTCCCGGATGCTCGAGCAGGTCGAGTGCCGCCAGCACGCCGAGCGCCATGCGGGCCGGCCGGCGGATCGCCGCCTCGCCGCCCGGGAGCGGGACGTACTCGAGGTGTGCGAACCGTTCGAAGCGTTCGAGGCCGGCGACGAGCACCTCGCCTCCCCAGATCGCGCCGTCGGCGCCGTAACCGGTGCCATCGAAGGCGACGCCGATCACAGGACCGTCCTCGCCGTGCTCGCCGAGCACGCTCGCGATGTGCGCGTGGTGGTGCTGGACGCCCTCGGCGGGCAGGCCGAGCGAGTGCGCGTGCTTGGTCGGCAGGTACTCAGGGTGCAAGTCGTGCGCGACGAGCGCGGGTGAGACGCGGAACAGGCGCTCGTAGTCGGCGATCGCGCGCTCGAAGGCTGCGAACGTCTCGGCGTTCTCCATGTCGCCGATGTGCTGCGTGACGAACGCATGGTCGCCAGAGAGCAGCGTGACGGTGTTCTTCTGCTCCGGCCCGCACGCCAGCACGTCGATCGCGGCGTGACCCGGCGCCGGCAGCGGGAAGGGCGCGTACCCGCGGGCGCGGCGGATCAGCTCGACCCCTCGCGGCCCGACGCGCGCGACGGAGTCGTCGTAGCGGGCGAGGATGTCGCGGTCGTGCAGCAAGAACGCGTCCGCGATGCCCGCCAGGCGCTCGAGCGCTTCTGCGTTGCCCGTGCAGATCGGCTCCTCGCTCACGTTGCCCGAGGTCATGACGAGCGGGACGCCCGCATCGGCGAGCAGCAGGTGGTGCAGCGGCGTGTAGGGGAGCATGACGCCGATCTCGCGCAGGCGCGGCGCGACAGACGGCGCCGGAGGCGGGAGCTCGCCCGAAGGCTCGCGGCGCACGCGCAGCAGCACGATGGGAGCGGCAGGCGATGAGAGCAGCTCTGCCTCGGCCTCCGACACCTCGCACCATGCGCGCGCATCCTCGAGCGAGCGCACCATCACCGCGAGCGGCTTGCCGTACCGGCGCTTGCGCTCGCGAAGCCGGGCCACGGCCTCCTCGTTCGTCGCGTCGCACGCGAGCTGGAACCCGCCGAGCCCCTTCACGGCGACGATCGCCCCTGCGCGCAGCAGCTCAGCTGCGCGAGCGAGGATCGCGTCCGAGCGCTCCCGCGCCGCGATCCGGTCGCGATGCGGCCGTGGATCGGTCTCGACGTCGGGCGACCACAGCCAGCCCGGATCGATCTCGGGACCGTTTGCCCCGGGATTCAGGTACAGCCGTGGGCCGCACACGAAGCACGCGTCGGGCTGCGCGTGGAAGCGGCGGTCGGCCGGATCGGCGTACTCGGCCGCGCACTCTGGGCACATCTCGAAGACGCGCATCGAGGTGAGCGGCCGGTCGTACGGGACGTCGGCGATGACGGTGAACCGCGGTCCGCAGTTCGTGCAGTTGATGAAGGGGTAGCGGTACCGGCGGTCCGCCGGGTCGAAGAGCTCCGCGACGCACGCCGGACACGTGGCGAGGTCGGGTGACACGAGCGTGCGCGCGCCCTCGTCCGCGTGCGACGGCACGATGGAGAACGCGCGGAAGCCCTCGGCAGCGACGCTGCGCGATGCGAGGCCGGCGATGCGCGCCATCGGCGGGGCCTCTTCGACGAGCGCCCGCTCGAACGCAGCGTGCGTGGCCTCGTCCGTCTCCGCGTGGATCCACACGCCGTCGGAGGCGTTGCGCACCCAGCCCCGGACGCCGAGCCGGTTGGCGAGGTTGTACACGAAGGGCCGGAAGCCGACACCTTGGACGACGCCGGTCAGGTGGTACAGCCGTGCGATGCGCGTCGTGTCACTCGCCATGGAGACCGTCGTCGGCGACGAACCTGTTGTTCATCAGCACGAAGAGGCGATATGCCTGGTCAAGCAGCATCATCGCCTCGTCGGCGGCCCGCTGGTCGAGGTGCTCCTGCGGTCCGGTGAACGGCGAGTCGTGGATGAACGCGTTGCGCGCTTCACGCAGGCGGCGCCACCGCTTCGGGAAGTCAGCGTATCCGAGCTCGGACGCCGCTTCTTCGAACTCCTCGCCGGCAAGCGCCGGGAAGAGCTTGCCGAGGCGGATCCCGATGGCGCGCTGCGTGTCCATCACCATCCGGCGGACCTTGAGGTCGGCGCCGTGCGCCGCGAGCATGCGGTCGAGCAGGTCTTCGAGGATCGTCTCGAGCAGCGTCATCGCGAGGATGACGACGACTTCGGACTCGCCGTCGGCTTGGTACCGGCGGATGCGCTCGTCGAGCCTGCGGATGCGGTCTGCAGGCCATCGGCGCCGCTCGCCCGCGACCTGACCGCACAGCGGGCAATGGACGTCCGGAGAGAGGAAGGCGGGGTCGCCGGACAAGAAGCCGCACGCGGGGCACTCGAAGTACTCCGGCGCCGCGCCGTCGACGGGCGCGAAGACGGTCTTGTGCTTCTTGGGCGGCCGAGGTCGTCTCATCGAACGGATTGTATCAGGAGCGGCAGCGCGCAGCGTGCGGGACTTCGAGGCCGTGGGCTTCCATCAGGGCGGCATCTTGAAGCACCTCGTGCGCAGGGCCGTCCGCGACGACGCGTCCGCCGTCGAGCACGATGGCGCGTTCGGCGAGCGTCCACGCCAGGTCCATGTCGTGGGTGGCGACGACGAGCGTCGCGTCGAGGGAGCGCAGCAGCTCGACCATCTGACGGCGCGAGCGAGGATCGAGGTTGGACGTCGGCTCGTCGAGCACGAGCACGTCCGGCCGCATCGAGAGCACGGTCGCGAGCGCCACCCGCTTCTTCTGGCCGAAGCTCAAGCGGTGGCTGCTCTTGCTCGCCACGTCGGCCAGGCCGACGGCGTGCAGCGCTTCGTGGACGCGGTGCTCGACTTCGTGCATCGCGAGCCCGCTCATCTGCGGTCCGAACGCGACGTCGTCGAACACGCTCGTCATGAACAGCTGGTCGTCAGGGTCCTGGAACACCAGGCCGATGCGCTCACGCGCCTGCCGGACGGTGGCGTCCGTGACCGAGACGCCCGCCACGCGGACTTCGCCGGCAGTGGCGCGCAGCACGCCGTTCGCGTGCAGCATGAGGGTCGACTTGCCCGCGCCGTTCGGGCCGAGCAGCGCCACCCGCTCGCCGGCCGCGATAGCCGCGTCGATGTCCGACAGCGCCACAGTACCGTCAGGATACGTGTGGCTCACGCCGATGAATTCGAGAAGCGGTCCGTCAGGCATGCGTGTCCTCTCAGTACAGCGCGATCGCCGCGGATGCGAGCGCCGCGCACGACAGCAGCAACGCCTCCGCGGCCCCGAGCCGCGTGGAGCGCCGCACCGGCAGCGTCCCGTCGAAGCCGCGGCAGAGCATCGCCGCGTGGATGCGCTCGCCTCGGTCGAGGGCGCGCAGGAACATCGCGCCAGCGAGGTGGCCGTACAGCGTCGCGAGCTTGACCCGTCCCAATCGAGGAGCCCTGCTCGCGAGCGCGATCCGCATCGAGCGCAGCTGCTCCCCGAGCGCGGCCGCGTATCGCGCGACGAAGGCGAGCAGCGTCGTCAGCACCGTCGGCACCCCGAGCCGCCGCAACCCCGCGAGGAGCTCCGGCGTCTCCGTGGTGGCAACCGCGAGGGTCACCGTGGCGGCGGAGACCCACGCCTTCGAGAGGATCGCGTACGCCGCGAGCCAACCGCCGGCCGCACCCGGACCGAACAGTCCGCCGACGTTGAGGGACCCGCCGGCGCTCTGCAAAGGCGCGAGCAGCGCGATGGGCGCCGCGAACGGCAGCACCGCAGCGGACCGCAGGAGCACGCGACGGAGCGGCAACCGGCCGAGCGCGACGCACCCTCCGAGGCAGGCGGCGAGGAACAGCGCCTCGGCGAGGCGGAGCGGCGGAGAGAGCACCACCGCCAACACGACGATGAGCGCGGCGAGGAGCTTCGCCCTCGCGTCCATGCGCGACAGCGGCGACGAGATGTGCGCCAGCGCCTCGAACGCGTCCGCATGGGCGTGCTCGTGCAGACGGAACGCCGGGTCGTACCCGCGCGCGTGGTGGTGCTCGTGCGCGTGGACCGTGCCGTCAGCGTGCCGGTGCTCGTGATCGTGGAGTCCAGTGGGCTCGTGCATCCGCCGCTCCGCCGCAGCTCAGGCCGCCTGACGGCGTGCAGCCAGCGCCCGTACTGCCGTGTAGAGCAGCGCGCCCGTGATCACGACGCCGACGGCGCCTGCGAGCACGCCCGCGAGCGTCTCGTTCGCGACCCCGGGGATCACGTAGTCAGGCATGGGGCTGTGCAGCAGCACGCGCTCCGCGAAGGGCCTGCCGATGCCTTGCTCGAAGTAGACGTACTCGAGTCCGTCTGGGTGCGACGACGCCAGGAACGAGAGTCCCGCCGCAGCCAGGGCCACCGCGCCGAGCGTCACCGCGACAGGGCGGACGGAAGACGCCGACGCAGGCGCATCGGCATCCAGCAGGCCAGGCCGGGTCTGCGCCAGGTACGCGACCAGTCCCGCGGTGATCAAGCCCTCCCCGATGCCGATGACGGCGTGCCAGAAGCCCATGGCCGACACGACCGCGAGGAGCGGCGCCCTGCCGGAGATCCACAGCTCGAGCGCCGCGAAGAGCGACGCGACGAAGCAACCGGCCCATCCGGCGGCGAAGGCGGCGGCGCTTCGACGGCCCGGCGAGGGGCTCCGGCCAGAAGCGGCCCGGTACACCGCCCAGCCCACGAAGACCGCGACGACGCCCATGTTCACGACGTTCGCCCCGAACGCCGTGATGCCGCCGTCCGCGAAGAACAGCGCCTGGACTCCAAGGACTCCCGCCATGACGAGAAGCGCTTGCCATGGCCCGAGCAGGATCGCAGCGGCCGCTCCTCCCGCGAAGTGGCCCGAGGTGCCGCCGGCGACGGGGAAGTTGAGCATCTGCAGCGCGAAGATCAGCGCTGCGATGACCGACATGAGCACGAGGCGGGAGTCGTCCACCGCCTGCCGCACGCGACGCGCGGCGTACGCGAGCGCTCCCGCGGATCCGACCCAGGCAGTCGCCCAGGTCTTGGTGTCGAGCATGCCGTCAGGGATGTGCACGATGACCCTCCCTTGCCTAGAAAGCCAGTCGTCGTGCGACCCTTCGTGGCTCGCTGGCCCTCTCCGTGAGGGCCCGATCGGACCGAGCGCCGTGCTACAGGCGCTCGACGGTGACGCCGTCGTCGACCATCCCGAGCTTGTCGACGGCGTCTTCGAGCTTCTGGCGCGCCTCTCCCAGCGCGACGGAGACCTGCGCGAATTCCGCGCTCGACGCGCGGCGCCCGCCCTGGTCTGCCAGGTGGTGCAGCTGCTCCAGCCACTTCTGGGCCAGCGCGAGCGAGTCATCGACCATCGCGACCGCCATCTTCACCTGGCCGGTGTTGATGCCGCCCTCACACACGCCGCTCACCTCCTCCCGATACCGGCGCTCTCACTCGATCGCCGTCAGCACGACGGTGTGGTCGAGCAGCCGGACTTCCGTGAACGTGGCGGACACGCTGCGGTGGCCGCCGTACAGGTCGTAGAGCTTCAGCCCGCTCTCGTCGGGGACGATGGTCGTCACGTCCTCGACGGTCTCCAGCTCGTTGCCGGAGGCGTCTTTGATCACCACACGAGCCTCACACATCGCCGACCTCCTTCCCGAGCATCGACGAGACGATCGCGACCGCCTCGTCCAGCAGATGAGGAAGCGGGGTCTTCGTGACCCCTACCAGGTCGATCCTGGGATTCGTCAACGGCAGCATGACCTTGCGCGCGCTCGATGCGGCGAGCGCTTGCGCCATAGCCGCCGTCACCTCGCCCATCATGGAGTCAGGCACCAGCAGCGAGAGCGGGCCGATCACGACGTCGGCCTCCCGGACCGTGACGCGCAGCGCGTTCTCGCCGGTGGCTCCGCGGTTCGCGCCGGCCTTGAGCATCGCCGTCGTGGCGGTGGAGTTGGTGCCGACCGCGAGCACCTCGACGCCCTCGCCGAACGCCGCCCTAAGGCGGGCGACCACTTCCTGGCCGATGCGTCCGCCCATCCCGTCGACGACGAGGACCCGCACGAGCGCTCCTCGGCTACAGCCACTCGGCGAGCTCGTCGGCGAGCCGCTTCTTCGGCATGGCGCCCACGAGCTTCTTGACGACCGATCCATCCTTGAACACGAGCAGGGTCGGGATCGAGAGGATGTCGAACCGCTGTGCGGTCTTCGGGTTGTCGTCGACGTTGAGCTTGGCGACCTGGATCTTGCCCGCAGCCTCAGCGGCGAGCTCCTCGAGCACCGGCTCCATCATGCGGCACGGGCCGCACCACGGCGCCCAGAAGTCCAAGACGACGGGAATCGCGCTGTCGATCACGTCCGACTCGAAGCTGTCGTCGGTCACCTGCTTGATCAGGTCGCTCATCGCGCCTCTCCTCTCTTAAGAGACCCTGCAGAGCCGCTCGTCGATCCACTTCACGGCCTCGAACGCCGCCGACGCGCCTTTCGCAGCAGCGGTGATCACCTGCTTGAGCTCGGAATCGGTGACGTCGCCTGCTGCGTACAGGCCAGGATACGATGTGAGGCCGTTGTGGTCTACCTTCACGTAGCCGCGCTCGTCGAGGTCGCAGAGGTCCTTCACGAGCGCGCTTTGCGGCTCCACGCCCACGAACTCGAACACGCCGTCGACGGGCAGCACTTCCTCGGGCTCGCCCTTCGTGGACGCCAGCCGTATCGCGGCCACCTTGCCGCCTTCGCCGATGATCTCCGTGACGACGCGGCTCCAGCGCATCTCGATCTTCTCGTTCGCGAAGCACTGCTCCTGGATGCACTTCGTTGCGCGCAGCTCGTCGCGCCGGTGCACGAGGTAGACCTTCGAGGCGAACTTGGTGAGGAACAACGCCTCTTCGACCGCAGCGTCACCGCCGCCGATGACCGCGACGACCTTGTCGCGGAAGAACGCGCCGTCGCAGGTAGCGCACCACGAGACGCCGCGGCCCGTGTACTCGTCCTCGCCGGGTACGCCCAATCGCTTCGGCACGGCCCCGGTCGCAAGGATGACCGCGTGTGCAAGGACCTTGTCGCCCTCGCCTGTGGTGAGCACGAAGTCCAGGTCGGACGGCTCGATGCGCTCGATGGGGGTGAACGTGCGGAACTCGGCGCCGAACCGTTCGGCCTGCTGCTGCATCAGCTGCCCGATCTCGGGCCCTGAGATGCCCTCGGGGAAGCCGGGGTAGTTCTCCACGCGCTCCGTCGTGACGATCTGGCCGCCCGGGAGGCCGCTCTCGAAGACGACGGTGCGCGTGCGCGCCCGGGCGGCATACAGCGCGGCGGTGAGCCCTGCCGGCCCGCCGCCGATGATGGCGATGTCGATGGTCTCCATGTCGCTCACTGGACGGTGCCTCCGTTCATGGCCTCTATGCCAAGCGCCTTGACGTCGAGCGGCTGCCCGGCCGCCTCGGCTTCCTTGATGATGCTCTGAAGGTTCGCCTGCGCCTGCTGCTTGATGAGCGCCGCGTGGGCGTCGCTGCTCGCAGAGGTGAGGTCGATGACCTTCTTGAACTGCAGCGCAGCGGCTTCGTAGTCGGACCTGCCGCGCCAGTAGAAGATACCCAGATTGAAGTTCGCCTGGATGTGGTCCGGCTGCGCCTCGAGCACGCGCGTCGCCTCTTGGATCGCCTGATCGGTCGAGCCAGCGTAGAAGAGCATCGCCGCCATGTCCGTGCGGACGTCGACGTCGTCAGGGCGTATCTTCAGGTACCGCTCGTAGTAGTCGATCGCCTTGCGCGCGAACTGGACGTTGCCGGTCTGGTCGCGCAAGTTGTAGTACGCGTCGGCGACCATCTTCATCGCGTCCGCGTCGTTCGGCGAGGACTGCAGCCGCGTCAGGCCGTCGAGCAAGGCGCGCTGATCGGACGTGAGCAGGTCTCGGAACTCCGTCGGCACGGCTGCCTGTCCACGTCCCGTGAGGCTGGTGGTGTAGAACGCGAGCACGAGCACGCCGGCGAACACGCCGAGGGCCACTGCGAGGATGGTGATCGGCACGCGATAGCGCTGGAACGGCCGGATGATGTACTTGCGCGCGAACCCGCCCTCGACTTCGGCGCGGCGCTCCACCTTGATCCCGAGGGTCTGCGCCTTGATCAGCATGTTGAGGTCGTTGGTCACGAGCGTGAGGTCCTCGCAGCCCGAAGCGCAGACCTGGAGCGCCACGGCGAGGATCCTGTCGTCGGCGTTCTTCGCGTTCAGCCCCTCTGGCATCGGGGCGTCGGGCTCAAGACCGACCACGCGGATGCGGCCGCCCTCGGGGGTTTCGACGCCGTCCGTCAGGCTGCCGCCCTCGGACATCTCGAACAGCATCCGGCTGACCTCGCGCCCCTTGTAGCGCAAGTCGGGATCCACCCGCTGCATCTTGAGCTTGTCGATCTCGCTCAAGACCACGTCAGGGACGATGACCTCGGCGTCAGGGAACGCGAGCAGCGTCTCGGGGTCGCTGAGGAGCACGTTGGTGTCGAGCACGACGGTGCGCACGAGCATCACCATCCGTCCGTGGGTCCGGAGCCGTCGGACAAGCCGTCCGACGCAATGGTAGCAGCATCGGCTCGACGGGCGCGCCTGCGGATGAACGCCAGCAGCGCAAGCAGGAACACCACGACGGCGCCGATGGTCACGATCCGGTCGAGGTACGAAGCCCGCACGGCGATCTCGGTCGATGCGACCGTCGTGCGCCGAGACGTCAGGGTGATGCGGACGGTGTCGCCGAGCTCGCCGCGCACGTCTGCTCGCAGGGAGACGATGTTCTCGCCCGGTTGCACCGTCACCGTGGTCGGCACGCCGAGCACGGTCGCTCGAGAGGCCTGGGCCTCGAGAAGCAGACGGAGCGTCTTGCCGGACCGGTTGACGATCGAGACCGGGATGTCTCCTTCGACGTCGGGCAGGGTGACGTCCTTGGCATCGATGACCACCGCATCGAAGACGCGGCGCGCCTCGTCGGACGCAGACCGGGCGAACGCTTCGGCGCGTTCGGCCAGGGCGTACGCGCCGTCCGCTCCGGCCCACAGCGCGCTTTGCGCGATGAGCGCGCGACGCCGCGTCTCGACCGCATCCGCGTCGTTGCCGCCGACGGCGTCCATCAGCGCGAGCGACAGCTCTCGTGCTCGCGCGACTTCAGGCCAATAGGCCGGCACGCTCGGCGTGGCCTGGACGGGTTCGACGGCAGGGCCGGTCCCGGCGTGCGCTGCGGCGCTCGCGCTGACGGACGACGCCCAGGGCACGGCGTCGAGCCACGCGAGCGCCTGCTCGAGGTCTGTGGCGGCGTGGCGCGAGCCGGGCCCGATCTGGAACAGCGCGATGAGCGGCGCGGTCGGCTCACGCGAGACCGCGCGCTCGAACAGCGCGTCGTAGAAGGCGTCCGCGTCGCCGGCGCGCGCTGCGTCCGCCAAGCCGCTGGAGCCCGCGAGCGCAAGAAGGCCTTTGCCGAGCGGGTATGTGCCCGGAGCGGGCGTGGCGTCGCCCGTGCGCACCGCGTCGACCGGCAGCACCACGAACGAGCACCCGCGAGCACGCGCTGCGTCCAGCGCGCTTGGCGGCACCGATGGGCCGAAGAACGCAGTCCCGCTCGCCGGCGATGAACCGATGGCCCGCGCGTACACGCCGTCGCCGAACGCCCAGTGGCTGGCGAGGTCCTCTGTCGCGTCGATCGTCGCGAGCTGAGCCGGGTCTGGCTCGGCGTACGGGACGTCGAGGAGCTCGACGAGGCGGTTCTCGGCGGCGTTCCGCAGGCGCCTGAGGAGAGCCGACGCTGCGATGGCCGTCGGATCCTCGGGCGGGACAGTTCGGACGCCGCCGGGGTCGAGGACCTCGTACCCGTCAGACGCGCGCAGCCACTCCTCGATGAGGACAGGCGCTGCAGCCAGCACCACCGTGGAGGACGAGTGACGGGCCGCTACGTCGAGGAGCCGGTCCGCGTCAGAGCGTGGCCGCGGGTACAGCGCCGGGTCGCTCGCGAAGCGCCCGCCCGGGTCGGTGGCGGGCGGTCCCACGAGGTGTGCCACGAGGACTACCGGCACGCGCACGCGAGCGAAGTCGTCCAACACGAGGAGCCGGCTGCGGGCCACGGTCGGATCGCTGCCCGTGGCCAGCACGCGGACTTCGATAGGGTAGCGGCCTTGGCGGACGCCCAGGCCCGTCAGACCTCGCGTGAAGGCGACGCTCGTGCGGCCAGCGGGAACCCGGTGGCGGACTTCGGTCTTCTGGTACAGGAGCCGGCCCGAGGGCGACGTCAGCCGCAGCCGGACCTCGAAGTACTCCGCCGGCTGCGACAGGTCTGCCGCGACCTCCACCGTGAAGGTCGCGTCAGGCGTGTACGCCGGTTGGGCGTGCCGTATGGAGAGCGTCACGCGCTGGTCGGCGGGCTGCGCGCGTGCGGGCAGCGCCGGCGCGATCGCGAACGAAAGCGCCACCGCAAGAGCCGTCGCGAGCGGACGCATGAGCAGCGTCCGTGCGTGCAAGGAGTGCGCAGGCATCCAGACCCCGTCGGTGCAGGCGTCACGTGTTTGACGCAGAAGTTCTGGGAAAGGATTATCTCACGACGCGAACGGGCTGACGAAAGGGCATGCGGCATGTCAGAGAGAGACGAGCGACGCGAGATACCTGCGGTGCTCCCGCTCATCCCGCTGCGCGACCTGGTGCTCTTCCCGAACCTGGTCGTGCCGCTGTTCGTGGGCAGGGAGAGATCCGTCAACGCCCTCGAGCAGGCGATGCGCGCTGACCACCTGGTCGCGCTCGCCACGCAGCGCGAGGCCGAGATCCAGGAACCGGGACCTGACGACATCCACAGGGTCGGGTGCGTGGTCACCGTGCTGCAGGAGCTCAAGCTCCCGGACGGTACTGCCAAGGCGCTCGTAGAAGGGCTGCAGCGCATCCGGATCGTCGAGTACGTGAGCGTCGATCCATTCCTGCAGGTCCGCGTCGAGCCCATCGAAGAGCGGGGCGAGACCGACATCGAGTCCGAGGCGCTGATGCGCAACCTCGTCGCCGACTTCGAACGGGCTGCGCAGCTGGGCAAGCCCATACCGCAAGAAGTGCTCATGGCGGCGAACGCGATCGAGGAGCCGGGCCGGCTGGCGGATTTCGTCGCGTTCCACCTCAGCCTGAAGACCGAGGACAAGCAGCAGATCCTCGAGGCGCTCGATCCGAAGGAGCGGCTGAAGATCGCCGGCAAGTTCCTGCGCAAGGAGGTCGAGATCCTCGAGATCGGCTCGCGCATCCAGAGCCGCGTCAAGGAGTCGATGAGCAAGAGCCAGCGCGAGTACTTCTTGCGCGAGCAGCTCAAGGCGATCCAGCAGGAGCTCGGCCAGTACGACGAGATGCAGGCCGAGATCGAGGAGTACAAGCAGAAGATCGAGGCCGCGGGCATGCCCGAAGAAGTGAAGGAGAAAGCTCTCAAGGAGCTCGGGCGCTTGGAGAAGATGCCGCAGGCTGCTGCTGAGACCGCGGTCATCCGGACGTACCTCGACTGGCTCGTGGGGCTGCCGTGGCAGGTGGTCGACGAGGAGAAGCTCGACCTTATCGAAGCGCAGAAGATCCTCGACGAAGACCACTACGGGCTCGAGAAGGTCAAAGAGCGGGTGCTCGAGTACCTCGCGGTGCACAAGCTCACAGACCACATGCGCGGGCCGATCCTCTGCTTCGTCGGACCGCCCGGCGTCGGCAAGACGTCGATCGGCAAGTCGATAGCGCGCGCGTTGAACCGCAAGTTCGTGCGCATGTCGCTCGGCGGCGTGCGCGACGAGGCCGAGATCCGCGGGCATCGGCGCACCTACGTCGGGGCGCTCCCCGGGCGAATCATCCAGTCGATCAGCCAGGTCGGCACCCGCAACCCGGTGTTCATGATGGACGAGATCGACAAGGTGGGCGTCGACTTCCGCGGCGACCCCACGGCCGCGCTCCTCGAGGTGCTCGACCCGGAGCAGAACAACGCCTTTCAGGACCACTACCTGGAGGCGCCGTTCGACCTCTCGGACGTCATGTTCATCACCACCGCGAACCTGCTTGACACCATCCCGCCGGCGCTGCGCGACCGCATGGAGGTCATCCACTTCCCGGGCTACACGGAAGAAGAGAAGCTGCAGATCGCCAAGCGGTACCTCATCCCGAAGCAGGTCAAGGAGCACGGCCTGGACAAGAAGCTGATCTCGATCTCGGATTCCGCGGTGCGGGAGATCATCCGCCGGTACACGCGAGAGGCGGGCGTGCGCAACCTCGAGCGGTCGATCGCGACGATCTGCCGGCAGGTCGCGAGGAAGGTCGTCGAAGGGCGGACGGAGAAGACGTCGGTCACCGCCAAGAACGCGCACGAGTTCTTGGGGCCGCCGAAGTTCTCCTTCGGGCTTGCCGAGAAGCGCGACGAGGTCGGCGTGGCGACGGGTCTCGTGTGGACCGAAGTCGGCGGCGACGTCATCTTCGTCGAGGCCACGACGATGAAGGGCAGCGGCAAGCTCATCTTGACCGGCCAGCTCGGCGACGTGATGCGCGAGTCAGCGCAAGCCGCCGTGAGCTACATCCGGAGCAAGGCAGTGCAGTTGGGCGTCGACCCCGGATTCAACGAGAAGCTCGACATCCACATCCACGTGCCGGCAGCAGCGATCCCGAAAGACGGGCCGTCTGCGGGCATCACGATGGCCACTGCGCTTGTGTCCGCTCTCACAGGACGCCCGACGCGGCGCGACGTCGCGATGACGGGCGAGATCACGCTGCGAGGCCGCGTGCTGCCGATCGGCGGGCTGAAAGAGAAGCTGCTCGCAGCGCACAGGGCCGGTATCAAGACCGTCCTCATTCCGAAGGAGAACGTGCGCGACCTCGAGCTCGTGCCTGAGCACGCCAGGAGCGAGATGGAGATCGTGCCGGTCGAGCGGATGGCAGAGGTGTTGGAGCGCGCGCTGAAGCCCGAGCCGGCAAGAGCAACCAAGACTTAACACGCGACCGTTTGCGGAAAAGTGTGACGGGGAACACACTTGTGGTAGTGTGTAGTCCTTGAGAGCCGCAGAGCAAAGCACTGAGGGGAGACGCTCGAGCGCTCGTCGGCCACCCGGTCACCAAGCGACGATCGCGAGTCAATGGTGAGACCGGCCCTGTTCTAGGGGCCGGTCTTTGTCTTCTGCGCATCGTCCGGCCGCCTATCAGGCGGTCAGAGAGGAAGGGGTGGTCCTCATGATGCACTGGCGAAGCGACCGCGGAGGCGCAGGGAGGGCGTTCTCAGCGCTGCTCGCTGTCCTCCTGGCGATCGCCATGGTCAGCCCCGCGATCGCCGTATATGCCGACGATCTGTCGAGCGAGCCGCCTGTAGAAGGCTCGTCAAGCCCGCCGGCGGCTGCCGAAGCCGGAGTCCAAGAGGATGCGTCTCCGCCAGCCGTGGACGAAGCGTCCGGATCGGTCCAAGAGCCTGCGCCAGCGGTGCCCGAAGATCCGGTCGTGGAGGCGCCCTCGACGAAACCCAGCGCGCCGTGGGCAAGCGCTCCAGCGCCCAAGCCTGCCCAGGGCGTAGCCGCTCCGGTGGAACCGTCGACCACGACCGAGTATGCCGAGGCCGGCGCGTTCGAGGGCTGGACTCGCCTGCCGCAGGCGAAGTGGACGAGCGGTGACGTGAAGGGTTACGTCGAGGGTGAATGGGTCCCCTACCGGCTGACCGTCGTGAACAAGACGGACGGGCCGGTGATCGTTCCCTCCATGGCCTACAAAATGGACCACTACTGGTCGCTCAAGAACGCTGTGGCGTGCGACGAGACCCGCGGGTGGCGCTGGGAAGTGGAAGGCGGCCCGTCGGGGACCTACGCGCCATCCGTCAAGGACCAGCCGATCGAAGGCGAGAAGTACCTGCTGACCCGGCTTCCTGAGAATCCTGCGTTCGTCATCCCGAAGGGCAAGGTCGGCTACATCTACTTCGAGGGCCACTTGGCTGTGACCTGGGAGTGGATGTTGAGATTCGGGCGCCTCGGCGCTTCCGGCTACACCGGATCGAGCGCGCAGGCGCGGCTCGTCGAGTGGAATGGGATCGGCATCGGCGAGAAGACCGTCCCGATCCCGGTCGACAAGGCCACCGAGCCTGAAGGTCGTCTGTACGGTTTGAAGTTCGAGGACAGGGACGGAGACGGGTTCAAGGATGCTGACGAGGGCGCCCCTGGCCGGCCCTTCGTCTTCACGCTGACCTACCTCGATTCCGCGCATCCGTTCTCGCTCACGGCCACGTCGGCCGCAGACGGGACGTTCGGCTTCGACAAGCTGCCGCCAGGCGACTACCGGCTGTCTGAGACAGTTCCGGAAGGCTGGGAGCTCACCACGGACTTGTCGGGCGTGATACGCGTGTCGTACACAGGGACCGTCACCGGCCCTGACGGGAGGGAATGCACGCAGTCGCAGCCGATCCTCGTCGGCGACCGGCGACAGGGCGTCACCAAGACCTTCTCGCTTTCCGTGACCTCCGGCATGCCGGCCGCGACGGGCTACTTCGTCCGCTACACCATCGGCGCGGCCACCCACGACCTCGCGCTTTCGCCGTCCGCCGCGCCGGGCGTGTTCACCGCCTCTGTCGTGCTGCCCTACGGCACGACGATCGCCTCGTGGCGGTTCTTCGCGCGCGCAGGCACAGAGGAGGTCCCGCTCTCGCCCGTGCTCGGCCCTGAGACCCTCACGGGCCCGAAGACGAATGCCTGGGAGCACGTCCCCGGCTCGATCTCGGGCCACAAGTACATCGACACCGACGGCGACGGGCAAGGCGACGCGCCTGGTGTCGGCTGGCTCATCAAGCTGTTCCGCGGCGGCGTGCTGTACGACCAGGCGACCACCGGAGCAGACGGCTCGTACGCCTTCACCGGCCTGATCCCCGGCTCGTATACCGTGGAGGAGGCCGAGCAGTCCGAGTACCTGCGCATCTGGCCCGAAGGGCCCGCGCTCGGGCCGTTCCAGATCGCAAGCGGCACCGCGATCGAGGACGCGGACTTCGTGAACGCGCAGCTGCCCGGCGGCATCGAGGTCGACAAGTCCGTCTCGCCGGCTATCGCGCACGCAGGCGACACGCTCACCTACACCATCGACGTGCGCAACACCGGCCAGATCGCCGTGCTGCTCACCACCGTTGTAGACCCGCTGTTCGCAGGCGGCGCGAACCTGCTTGTCGCGCCCGTGGCGCTCGCTCCGGGCCAGGCGCTGTCGGACCTCGGCATGCAGATCGTGCTTGCCATCCCCGCGCCTGAGCAAGACGCGCTTCACAACACCGCGTACGCAGAAGGGCAGACCTCCTTCGGCACCGTCTCGGATGCCGACGACGCGCACGTGGACATCCTCATGCCCGGGCTTGCAATCACCAAGACCGCCTCGCCCGACCGCGTGACGGATACAGGCGAGGTCCTCTACACGGTCGTCGTCACCAACACCGGCAACACGACCTTGACCGTGGACGTGACCGACTGGATCGAAGGCGAGCTGCACAGCACGCTGGAGACCGGCCTTGTGCTCGGCCCCGGCGAGTCCAAGACCTACGAGTGGACCGAGACCGTCTCAGCGCCCGTGCGCGACGTGGCGGTCGCTGAAGGCACCGATGCGCTCGGCGGGACCGTGACGGCCGAAGACGACGCGGAGGTGGCGGTCGACGTCACCAAGACCTTCTCGCTTTCCGTGACATCCGGCATGCCGGCCGCGACGGGCTACTTCGTCCGCTACACCATCGGCGCGGCCACCCACGACCTCGCGCTTTCGCCGTCCGCCGCGCCGG